>Ga0209751_10000084_pt1 | contig 89264 bp, 103 predicted proteins | sample RifCSP13_1_FD_184019 | JGI IMG/M metagenome (GOLD analysis project Ga0209751, IMG submission 184019) | Soil microbial communities from Rifle, Colorado - Rifle CSP2_sed 13_1 (SPAdes) (version 2) | ecosystem: Environmental > Terrestrial > Deep subsurface > Rock core/Sediment | place: Rifle...
CGTCCCGACGCTCCGGACCTGCGGGAGGGGAACTTCGTGCTCCCGACCCTCCTCGCGGACGCGCCCCCGGACAGCCGCGTGGCGCGGGAGGAGGTGTTCGGCCCCGTCCTCTGCGCCTGGACGTTCCGGGACCTCGACGAGGCGATCGCCCGTGCGAACGACACGCCGTTCGGCCTCTCCGCGGGCGTGTGGACTCAGGACGTCGGGAAGGCCCACGCGATCGCGCGCCGGCTCCGCGTCGGCATGGTCTCGATCAACGAGTACCCCGTGACGTTCCCCCAGACCCCGTTCCTCGGGTGGGGCGCCTCGGGCCTCGGGGAGGAGCAGGGGATCGGCGCGACCCGCTTCTACACGCGCACGAAGAACGTCCTCGTGAACCTCGGGTGACCGCGGGACGGAAAACTTTGAGTCCCTACGTCCGCATCCCCCGGCGATGATCTACCTCGCGCCGAGCGCCGTCCTCGCCGGCGACGTGACCGTCGAGGAGGGGGCGAGCGTGTGGCACGGGGCCGTCCTCCGCGGGGACTTCGATGCCGTCGTCGTAGGGCGGGACGCGAACGTGCAGGACAACGCCGTACTCCACGTGGACCGCGGGATGCCGTGCGAGATCGGGCCGCGGGTGACCGTCGGGCACGGGGCCGTTGTGCACGGCTGCGCGGTCCCCGAGAGCTCCCTCGTCGGGATGCACGCGACCCTGAGCAGCGGCGCGTCGATTGGCCGCGGATCCCTCGTCGCCGCGGGGGCCGTGGTCCCCGAGGGCGCGTCCTACCCGGATGGGAGCGTGATCGGGGGCGTGCCCGCGAAGGTCCTCCGGCCCGTGGACGACGTCCTCCGGCGGCGGATCGAGCTCTCCTGGCGGATTTACGCGGAGCTCGCGAAGGCGAGCCTCCCCCCGAGGCCCGCGGTCCGCGGGGACCCCGGGCGGCAGGTGGCCCTCGTCACATCCGAGGAGTTCACGCGGCTCCTGCGCGACGAATGAAACCCGTCAGGGTCGATCAGACCCAGGGGTTCGGGCCCGTCCCTTCGACCTCCACGTCCCACGTGCTCACGGTGGTCTTCTTCTCCACGAGGAGGACCTGGGCCTCCTCGTTCGCGACGGGCATGTGCTCCGTGCCCCTCGGGACGACGAAGATCCCCCGTTCCGCGAGGTGGACGTCCTCGCCGTCCCGCATGCGGATCGTGAGCCGCCCGCGGAGCACGAGGAACATCTCGTCCTCCTCGGGATGGCGGTGCCACAAGAGCTCCCCTTTCACCTTCAACAGCTTGACGTAGGAGTCGTTGAGCTCCGGTGCGATCCGCGGGCTCCAGTGGTCGTCGAACAGGCACAGCTTGTCGAGTTGGTCCCTCCTCCTCGCGGGATGGGGCGGGGCCTCGTCGGGCGCGGCCAAACGTTATGCGGGAGGAGGGGTTTCCGCGGTCCGTGTCCCGCTTCACCCTCGAGGTGCAGATGCGCTTTCGGGACCTCGACCCCATGGGCCACGTGAACAACGTCGTCTACCTGACATACTGCGAGCTCGCGCGGACCCAGTTCTACCTCAAGCACCACTTCAAGAGAGGCCTCCACGACATCGACTTCATCCTGGCCCGTGCGGAGATCGACTACGTGTCCGCGGCGGAGTGGGGGGACTCGATCCAGATCGCCGTGTGGCCGTCGAAGATCGGGACGACCTCCTTCACCCTCGAGTACGAGATCACGGAGGCCCGCTCGGGCCGTCTCCTCGCCCGCTCGAAGAGCGTCCTCGTCTCCTACAACTACGAGCGGAAGGAGCCGAAGCCCATCCCCGAGGAGTTCCGGACGGTCCTCGAGGCGAACCTCGAACCGGGGCCGGACGCCTAGAGCCATCGGTCCCGGCGGGGGTAGAAGACGGGCCGCTCGTCCGGGTGGTCCCGTTTGAAGCGCAGGTAGCGCGCGTGCCACCGCCGGTACCGCGCGTCCGAGGTCGTGAGGGGGCGGTGGGGCATCCGGATGAGGGCCCGCTCGACGGTCCACACGTTCCGCGGGGAGAGGCGCCAGTCGACCCGGAGGGTTCGCAGGTCCAGGGTCCCGTAGCCGTTGATCCGGCCCGTGCGGTCGACGTACGGGTCCACGTAGGAGAGGACGAGGTCCCGGAGGGACCGGAAGACGGGACGGCGACCGTGGAGACCCGGATCCCGGGAGCGCGCGACGGCGCCGTACCGCCCCGCGTCCCGGAACAGGAACACGACGTGGTCGAGGTCGTCCACGCTCTCGAGGTCCAGGAGGACCGGCGGGTACCCGTGCCGCTCGAGGATCGCAGCCGCGCTCAACGCGGCCTCGAGACAGTGGACTTCGTTCTCCCGGACGACGCCCCGGAACGTCCGGAGCGTCTCCCCGCCCTCCTCGTGGTTGTAGGGGAGGGCCTCGAGCCAGCGCTGAACTTTGACGGGCGTGTCGAGGCGGGCCACGAGTCCCCGCTCGCGGGAGGTGAACGCGGACGAGGGCGGGGCCTCGCTCACGGGCCCGCGGATTCCGGGCCGCCCTCATTACCCTTCCTGCGCCTGCGAGATGGGAAGGCGTCAAATCCCTCCCCGCCCTTCCCTCGCGCGGAGACGGCCCATGGGGAAGACGAAGAGGCCCGCGGCGGGACGGACGAGACCTTCGGACGCGTACTGGAAGCGGTTTCGGGACACGGCCCCGAAGTACTTCTGGTCCGAGAAGACGCGGCTCGCGAGCATCGTCGTCGCGGGGGCGAAGGGGTCGACTCTCGTCGACGTGGACGGGAAGGAGTACATCGACTTCACGAGCCAGTGGTCCACGAACAATCTCGGGAACGTCCACCGGGAGGTCCGGGACGCCACCGTCGACGCCCTCGACCGCTACGGCTTCCTGATCTACTTCATGAACCCCCACGTGCCCATGATCGACCTCGCGGAGGCCCTCCTCGAGGTCCGCCCGTCGAAGGCCCTCACCCGCGTCTTCCTCGAGGCGACGGGGACCGGGGCTGCGGAGGGGGCCGTGAAGCACGCCGTGGAATCCTCAGGACGTCCCCTGGTCCTGAGCTTCATGGGGCAGTACCACGGGCTCAGCATCGGCACGATTAACCTCGGCTCCCTCAGCTCCTGGGAGCGCCGGCACTGGGAGGCGTTCCAGGGCGGGGTCGTTCACGCCCCCTACCCGTTCCCGTACCGCCGGCCCCGCGGGATGTCCGAGGAGGACTATGGGGAGTGGGCCCTCTCCTACATCGAGGACCAGATTCTCAAACACGTGGCCCACCCCGACCGCATCGCGGCCGCGATCTTCGAGCCCGTGGCGTGCGAGGCGGGGATCTGGATCCCGCCGCGGAACTTCGTCCGCGGCCTCCGACGCCTGTGCGACGCCCACGGCTGGTTCTACATCGACGACGAGGTCGAGGCGGGCCTCGGCCGGACGGGGAGGATGTGGGCGATCGAGCACTACGGCGTGGAGCCGGACCTCGTCGCGATCGGGAAGGCCCTGAGCGGGGGGCTCCTCCCCATCGCCGCCGTCCTCGGGACGGAGCGGGCGATGGGGGAGGTGGAGGTCGCCGCGGGCACGACGTTCGGCGGCCATCCCGCGGCCTGCGTCGCGGCGACGAAGACCCTCGAGATCCTCCGGCGCGACCGCATCCCGGAGAGGTCCGCGAGGCTCGGGGCCCGTGCCCTCAAGCGGGCGAAGGAGTGGGAGGCTCTCGACCTTGTGGGGGAGGCCCGCGGTATCGGCCTGTGCATCGGCATCGAGCTCGTGAAGGACAAGGACGGCAAGGCGCCGAACCCGGAGGCCGCCCGGGAGGTCTTCCGGGAGTGCGTGGACGCGGGGACGATCCTCCTCTGGAACTGGGGGGACCACGTGCTCCGGATCCAGCCGCCCCTGACGATCGAGCGCGAGGAACTGGACCGCGGTCTAGGCGTCCTCGAGGCCGCCCTGCGCCGGCACGCTGGGTGAGCGAGCGTTGCTCAGGCGGGCGGGTCCCATGTGATCCGCTCGTCCACGCGGATTCCCCGGTCTTCGAGCATCGGGAAGAACGGCTCTGGATCGAGGAGCTCGGGCGCGAGGAGGCCCGGCCGGCGGATCCGACCCTCCGCGAGGAGGAGGGTCGCGACGGCGGCTGGCGTGCCCGTCATGTACGCGGTCCCCGTGGCCCGGTGCCGCTCGGAGGCCTCCTTGTGCCCGATGAGGGCGTACTGGACGTGGACCTTCCTTCGGCCCCCTGAAATCCCGGACACCTCGACGAGGAGGGCAGCGTATCCGTCGATCCGCCCGACGAGGGCCGCGGGGCTCGGTATGGACGCGAAGAACGCGCGACGGGCCGCGGCGTCGTCGCCCGCCGCACGGGCCGCCTCCCGCACGGCCTGGTACCTCCGTAGGGTCTCCACCGTGACCCCGTCGAGGGCGAGCTTGAAGTCCACGTACCGGACGCCCTTCCCGATGAACCGCGGGAGGGAGTCGACCTCCTCGTGGTCCACGGAATACACGGGCAGGGGGCCCACGGGGGCGGGGAAATCGTACGTCTCGAGCGCGCCGAAGGGCGGGACCGTCTCGTACACGCCGTCCCTCCAGATCTTCGAGTGGGCGAGGGTCTCCTCGACGAACGTCTCTGGGCTGAAGAGGCAGATGAACGGATGCTCGGGGCTCGAGGCCGTGTCCCCGTCCCGAACCTTGATCGCATCCACGCGGTCCATCCCGTCCGCGGCGCGCCGGGCCATCACGTTGCTGAGGCCCGGGTCCTCCCCCATCCCGATGATCCCGGTCCGGCCCGCGGCCTCCCAGTCCGCGCTCCGCGCGTAAGGGTCCGCGGAGTCCGCCGCCAGGTCGATGTAGTCGAGGCCCTCCGCGAGGGCGGCCTCCTGGATCCCGCGGTTGAACCGGGGGATCGCCGCGTTCACGACGATGTCGAGACCCCTCATCGCCTCCCGCAGGGCCCCCCCTTCGCCCGCGTCGACCCTCCGGGGGAAGGCCTTTCCCGCCGCGTCCTCCGCGGCGAGGCGCCTCGCCGCGCCCTCGTCGACGTCCGCGAGGACCAAGGTCTCGATCGCGTCGCTCGCCCACAAGTGCCGCGCGATGACGGAGCCGACCGCGCCGCAGCCGATTTGGAGGATGCCTCTCGTTGTCCGGGGTATGGTGTCCCTCGGGAGGAGCGAGGGCGAGGGAGGGCCATAAGGCCTTGCCCCGAGGCCGGATAAGCCTTCCGCGGGGGTTCAAGGCCCCCGAGGGCCCCCCTCGAGGAGGGCCTCGAGCCGTGCGGGGTCCGCCGTGGGCGGGGAACACACACTCGCCTGGCACACGAAGGCCACGGGTCCCGCCTTCGCCTCCTTCGTCGCGCGCATGGGCTCGACCGCGGCGGGGACGTAGGGGTCCGTTCCCTCCGCGACGAGGATCGTCTTGCCGGGGGCGAACGTCCTCCGGGCGGCCGCGTGGAGGGCCAGGGTCCGCGGATCGTCCCGCGGTCCGAGGAGGACGACCTCTGCGGGCCTGTGGATCCAGAGCTCCGCGGCGAGGTGGTACGTGCCGCAGTACAGGGCGCCGTAGCGGGAGGCCTCCCCCGCGAAGGCGACCATGATCTCGTCGTGGCGTAGCCGGTACGTGTCGTTCCCCGTGAGGGCGTGGAGCCGCTGCAGGCCGAGGGCCGCGACCGCGTTCGCGCCCGCGTAGGGGGAGTCCTCGAGGGGCCGCCTCCGGATCTCGAGGGTCGCCAGGCCCCCGCCCTCATGGAGGTCTGGGGCGATGTCGAGGAACCCGTCCCGCTCCGCGTCCCAGAAGTGCTTGAGGGCGAAGGTCATGATCTCCTCCCCCCGCCGGAGCCACGCCGGGTCGGCCGTCGCCGCGTGGGCGGCGAGGAGGGCGTCGACGACGTAGACATGGTCCTCGAGGAGGCCGCGGACCTTCCGCGTCCCGTCGAGGGTCCCGTGCCACATCCCGCCGTCCTTCGTCCAGAGCTCGTCGAGGATGCGCCCGAGAGACCTCAGGGCGAAGGCCTGGACGTCCTCTCGCCCGAACGCGCACGCGGCCTCGAGGGCCGCCGCGATCATCATCCCGTTCCAGGACGCGTACACGGTCGGGTCGACGGCCGGGGCCTTCCTCCGGTCCCGCGCCGCCTTGAGCCGGCGCCGGCCCTCCCGGGCCCGCGTTTCGACCGTCTCGACGGGGAGCCCCAGGGCGTTCCCGACCCCGGGGATCTCCTCCGCGATGTAGAGGACGTTCCGCGTCGGGTCGTGGCGCATCTCGCCCCGCTCGCCGACGTCGTACAGGCGGGCGAGGACCTCCGCCTCGTCCTTCGCCACGGCCGCCCGGAGCTCGTCGAGGGTCCACGTGAAGTAGTCCCCGTCATCCTCGAGCCCGACGTCCGCGTCCTGGCTCGCGTAGTACCCGCCCCGGGTGCGGTCCGAGAGGACCTCGTCGGCCCACGCGAGCACCCCTTCCGCCGTCGCCCGGAACAGGGGGTCCCGGGTGGCCTGCCACCCCTGGACGTAGTTCAGGAGGAGCCCGGCGTTGTCGTAGAGCATCTTCTCGAAGTGGGGCACGATCCACTGGCCGTCCGTCGAGTACCGGTGGAACCCGCCGCCGACCTGGTCGTGCACCCCGCCCTTCGCCATGCCCGTGAGGGTGCGAGCGACGATCTTTCGGAGCCCTTCCTCCCGGGTCCGGTGATGCCGCGCGAGGAGGAACCCGATCGTCCCGGGATGGGGGAACTTGGGGGCTGTGCCGAAGCCGCCGTTCACGGGGTCGAACTGCCCGCGGAGCTGCTCCACGCCCTCCTTGAGCATGGCCTCGTTCATCGTCCCCTCGAGGCCGACGGACCCGCGGCCCTCCGCGAGGGCCCGATGGAGGGACTCCGCGTCCCGGAGGGCCTCCGCCTTGCCCGTCCGGAAGTGGTCCTCGACCGCGAGGAGGACCCGCCGGAAGCTGGGCCGGTTGAACGCGTCCTTCGGCGGGAAGTAGGTTCCTCCGTAGAAGACCTTGCCGTCCGGGGTGAGGAAGGCGGTGAGGGGCCAGCCCCCCTGGCCCGTCAGGGCGCCCACGGCCTGCTGGTACCTCGCGTCGACGTCGGGGCGCTCGTCCCGGTCGACCTTCACGGCGACGAAGTGCTCGTTGATGATCGCCGCAACCTCGGGATCCTCGTACGACTCCCGGTCGATTACGTGGCACCAGTGGCACCACGACGCCCCGATGTCGAGGAGGACGGGCCGGTCGAGCTCCTTCGCGCGGAGGAACGCCTCCTCCCCCCAGGGAAACCAGTGGACGGGTTGGTGCGCCGCGGCCCGGAGGTACGAGGACGTCTCCCCCGCGAGCCGGTTCTCCGTCATCGGGTGGATGGAAGCGAGGGCGCGTTAAGTGCCTTTGGTCCCCTCACGCGGGGACCTTCTTCAGCCGCGCCGCGAACTGCTTCCGGAACCTCGCGACCTTCGGGGCGACGACCGCGCGGCAGTACCCCGCCTCGGGGCTCTTCCGGAAGTAGTCCTGGTGGTACTCCTCGGCGCGGAACCATGTGGGCGCGGGGACGATCTCCGTGACGAAAGGGCCCTCCCAGAGTTTCGCGGCCTCGAGCCCTGCGACGACCCGTTCCGCATCCTCTTTCTGGGCGGGCGACCCGTAGAATACGGCGGAGCGGTACTGCGTCCCGACGTCGTGGCCTTGGCGGTTGAGGGTTGTCGGGTCGTGAACCGCGAAGAAGATCCGGAGGAGGTCCTCATACAAGATGACGTCCGGGTCGAACTCGATCCGCACGGCCTCCGCGTGCCCCGTGCGGTCTGTGCACACGTCCTGGTACGTCGGGTCAGGCACGTGCCCTCCCGTGTACCCGACCTCAACGCGAGTGACCCCCCGCAGCTCCTGGAAAACGGGCTGCAGGCACCAGAAGCATCCTCCCGCGAGGGTCGCGACCTCGGTCCTCCGATCTTGGGCCATGGTCTCTCCGGGGCTCCCTACGCGGCCGACGGATTAAGCCCTTTGTCGGAAGCCCGCCCGAAGGGATGCCGAATCGGGAGACCCCGCCCCCTACGGGAAGATCTTCCGCGCGTTCGTCGTGAAGAGCTTCTCCTTCAGGGAGTCGGAGAGGGGGAGCCCCCGGACGGCCTCCAGCTCCTCCCGGAGGCTCTTGACCCCGGGGCCCGGCCAGTCGGACCCGAAGAGGACGCGGTCCGAGACCTGCTCGATCCGCGGGAACCACTCGAGGAGCCGGCCCGGCGGGATGCTCGAGATGTCCAGGTAGACGTTCGGATGGCTGCGGAGGAGGTAGAAGGCCGTTTCGGTCCAGAGGGGCCGGCCCCCGTGGGCCATGAGGATCGTGAGGTCCGGGAAGTCCTGGGCGACGTCGTCGAGGGCCATGGGGTCGCCGAACTTCGAGCGGGCCCCGGGGAAGATCGACGTGCCCGTGTGGATCATCACGGGCAGTCCGATCCGCTCCGCGGTGCGGTAGATCGTCCGGAGGGCGGGGAGCCGGCCGTCCGCGTACGCGTTCGCGGCGAAGAGCTGGTGGGGCGGGTGGATCTTGATCCCACCCATCTCGAGCTTCGATGCGAGCCGCTCGACGTCCCGGCGAGGGTCCCTCGTCCGCCTCGGGTGGATCCCCCCGAACGGGATGAGACGACGACGGTCCTCCCGCGCGAAGTGCGCGACGAAGCGGTTCACGTCCTCCTTGAGGCCCATGACCTCCGGGGCCACGTAGTTGATGAGGCACGCCCGCTCGACGCCCGCGTCGTCGAGGACATCGAGGAAACCCCGCGGGTCGTCCGCGAGGGACGCCACGCGGTCGAACCCGGGCATCGTCCGGCGCATCGTCTCGAGCGCGGACGGCGTCAGCGTCCCGTATGGCTCGAGATGAGTATGGACGTCCGTCACGCCGGGCAACGGGAGGGCGTAACGGGGCACGGAGTTAAGGACTTTCAGCGCCGCCCGCGCGACGTCATCTTGGATTCGGCAGCCGCCGGACGACGTCGCGGTAGTCGCGGAACGGCGTCGAGCACGGCGCGCCGTCCGCGTAGAGGAGGACGTTCTCGCCGACGTCTGCGTTGCTCACGGCCAGGATCGTCGCGGAGGTCGTCCCGCCGCCGGCCCCGTGGACGCAGATCGCGGGCCCGCGTCCCGCGCCGTGCGTCCGGAGGGTCCCCTGGAGAGCCCGGAGGGTCTCTTCGATGGGTTTCCGCGTGGACTTCCCAAGGAGGTCCTGGACGGCCTCCGCCTTCGCGTCCCCCGCCACGTTCCCGCCCTCATTGGTGAGGACGTTGAGGCCCTCATGGCCCCGCGTCATGGTGAGCCGGCCGTCGTAGCGGAAGAATCGGACCTCCTCGCGGGTCGCGGCGAGCAGGTTCCAGAAGTTGTACTCGTGCTCCCGGACCTCCCGCTGGACCAGGATGTCCACCGCGGGGACGGACGGCGCTCGGAGCGCGTCGAGGACGAGCTGGCCCCGAGACCGGGCCGTGTCCGATGTCCGACCGCGGCGGTTCGAGAGGGCCACGACGAGCCCCGTGCCGCTCGCGCCGATCCACGTGCCGCCCGCCTTCCGGTCTCGGGGCGCGACGACGGGCACCTCGGACCCGAGGAGCGAGGGAGGGTCCGCCGGGCGCATCGAGGACTCGTCCCGGTTCATCCCGACCACGAGGTCGTACCCTGGCACCGTGCGCCAGAGGAGGACGAGGGTGCACATGGAGACGCCTCACGGGGCCTGCCGGAGGTCCGTCGCGCGCATCTGGGATACCCGGGCGACGTCGGCCCGCCCCGCCTTCGCCGCGGACTCCTGGGCCAGCTCGTACGCGCGGATCGCCGCGGACCGGGTGCCGGGGTCCCCCGAGCCGCTCGCCTGCTCGCTCAGGACCTCCGCCGTGTCGAAGTAGTACTTCGCCGCAAGGAGGTGGTCCCCGAGGGTCCGGAAGAAGGCGCCCGCGAAGAGGCCCTCGTGGGTGAGCCCCTCGGCCCCGTCCGCGAAGTTGTCCTTGAGCACGGCGGCGTACTCCTTCGCGGCCTCCGGGAGGGACGGATCGCCCTGGAGGTCCTGGACCGCGTTCCGGTACTCAACGAGGGCGAGGTACTGCCCCTCGTCCCGGGGCATCTCCCCGTCCCCGAGGGCGAGGTAGCCCTGGCCCGCCCTTCGCCGCCACGCCCCCGCCTCCGGGAGTCGGCCGAGCTTCTCGAGGCATCGGGCGAGGGCCTGGTGGATGCCGATCCGGTCCAGGGGCGGGCCGGATTCCGCGAGACGCGCGTAGTGGTCGAGGGCCTCTTGGAAGGCGCCCCGCGCCTCCGCCTCGATGGCCCGGACGAGATCCGACATCGGGAGGTCAATGCCCGGGGACGATTTGAGCCTGCGCCCGGTCGTGGGCGCGGCGTCTGTCTAGATCTCGGCCCACTTCCCGTGGCCCTCCCAGACCCGCACGTGGACGGGGAAGCGGACGACGGCCTTGAGCCGGTTCGAGAGGAGCTCCGTGATGTTCTCCACGGTCGGGTACTCGAGGGCCTCGTTCCAGTCCCCGTGGTCGTACTCCGCGAGGATGGCCCGCACGTGCCCCTTGAGGTCCGCGAAGTCGAGGATCATCCCGCCCTTGGGATCCCCTTCGATGTGCACGTCGATCTGGTACGTGTGGCCGTGGGACGACCCGCACCGCTCGTGCCCGGGGAGGTGGTGGGCGCAATCGATGTACTCCGTGATGCCGAGCTTCATCGGGGACCGTCCGAGGAGCCCGCGGGCCATAAAGGTTGTCCCCCGCCGGGGGCACGACTCGGGTCGGACCTTACAGTACGTACGGAGCGTTGAGGCTCCCCGAAGCTTTCGGACATCCGAAATGCGAGCCGAGGGCGTCCGCCGGAAGGCATCGGGCAACCTCGCGTCCCTCCCCCCGGGGACGACGGCCTCGATCGTGGCGATCGAGACCCCGGACGCGGTGCGGAGGCAGCTCCTGTCCCTCGGCGTCTTCGAGGGCGTGCGGATTCGCGTGCTCCGGAGGGCGCCCCTCGGAGGGGCAATCCTCGTCGCCGTCGGCTCGAGCGAGTACGCCCTGGGCCGCGAGATCGCGTCGAGGATCCGCGTCGCGACGGGGTGAGCGGACGTCCGCGTGCCATGGGACGCCCGCGGCGGACGCCGGCCGCGGGGACCTCACGATCGCCCTCGCGGGCAACCCGAACGTCGGGAAGTCGTCCCTGTTCAACCGCCTGACCCGGTCCCGGATGGAGACGGCGAACTACCCGGGGAAGACGGTCGAGGTCGCCGCGGGATCATGCGAGTGGACGGGACGCCGGGTCGTCCTCCTCGACCTCCCGGGCACGTACTCCGTCCTCCCCGCCTCGGAGGACCAGCGGGCCGCGCGGGACGCCCTCCTGGACGCCCGCCCCGACGCCGTGATCGTCGTCGTCGACACGACGAACCTCGCGAGGAACCTGTACCTCGTCCTCGGGGTCCTCGACCTCGGCCTCCCCGTCGTCATCGCCGCGAACCTCCTCGACGAGGCGGAGCGGCGCGGCCTCTTCCTCGATGCCCACCGCCTCGCGGAGCGCCTCGACGTGCCCGTCGTCCCGACCGTCGCGACGAAGGGCCAGGGGATCGACGGGCTCGTCCCCCAGGCGGCCCGGGCCGCGCGGGACGGCGTCCTCGAACGGCCCTGGTACGGGGAGGAGGTCGAGGCCGTCGTCGCAGAGGTCGCCCGCGTCCTCCCCGAGGAGGCGGTACCCCGCCCCCTGTCGCCCAGGGCCGCGGCCCTCCTGCTCCTCGAAGGGGACGAGCGGATCGGAGCGGCGGTCGCCGGGACGCCCCTCGCGGCCCGCGCGGGTAGCCTTGCGGAGCCCGTCGCCCGCGCGAGGCACGCCCTCGCGGAGGCCATCGCACGTGAGGTCCTGCGGACCGCGGCCGCGGAGGAGAACCTCGCGGACCGCCTGTGGGACCGGGTCACATCTCCCGTCGCGGGCATGGGGATCCTCGCGGGGGTCCTCCTCGGGATCTTCGCGTTCGTGTTCTTCGTGGGCGGGGCCCTCGCGACGGCCTTCACGGACCTCTGGTCTCGGACCGCATCGCCGACCATCGCGGCCGGCGTCACGGGCCTCGCGGGGGACGGCGTCGTCGGGCGGATCCTCCTGTGGGGCCTCGACGCGGGGATCGGCGCGGCCCTTGCCGTCGGGATCCCGTACGTCCTCACGTTCTACTTCGTCCTCGCGTTCCTCGAGGACTCCGGGTACCTCAACGCGGCCGCGTTCCTGAGCGACCGCGCGATGCACCGCTTCGGCCTCCACGGGCGGGCGGTGATCCCCCTCGTCGCGGGGCTCGGCTGCAACGTGCCCGCGATCATGGGCACCCGGGTCCTCGCGACGCGACGGGAGCGGTTCCTCGCGTCGGCCCTCGTGACCCTCGTGCCCTGCAGCGCGCGGAGCGCGGTCATCTTCGGAGCCGTCGGCTTCTTCGTCGGCCTTGGACCCGCCCTCCTCGTCTTCGCCGTGCAGCTCGGCGTCGTCGTCCTCGCGGGGTCCCTCCTGAACCGTCTCGTCCCGGGCCGGTCCACGGGGCTTGTCATGGAGGTGTTCCCCCTCCGGAGGCCCACGTTCACGGACGTCGCGCGGAAGACGTGGTGGCGTTTCCAGGCGTACCTGACCGTCGCCCTCCCGATCGTCGTGGGCGGGAGCCTCGTCCTCGGCGCCCTGTACGAGACGGGTGCCATGTGGGCCCTCAGCGACCCCCTTGCACCCCTCGTGACGGGCTGGCTCGGCCTCCCCGCCGTCGCGGGGCTCGCCCTCGTCTTCGCCGTCCTGAGGAAGGAGCTCGCCCTCCAGCTCCTCGTCGCCCTCGCGGCGGTCCAGTTCGGGGCGGGGGCCGCGAGCCTCTCGTCCTTCATGGGCGCGGACCAGCTCGTCGTGTTCGCGATCGTCACGACGATCTACGTGCCGTGCATCGCGACGGTCGCGGCCCTCGCGCGGGAGCTCGGCTGGAGGTCCTCCCTCGGGATCTCCGCCTTCACGGTCGCCCTCGCCCTCCTCGTCGGGGGCGTCGCGTGGCGCGGGCTGTCCCTCGTGTAGTCGTCAGAGGGGCGTCACGGTGAGGAACTGGAGGGGCTTCGTCCCGCGCTGGAGGAACCGGTGCTCCTCCTCGGACTGCACGAGGAGGACGACCCCCGGCCGCAAGGGGATCCGCTTGCCGGCGACGACGGCGAGCCCGCGGCCCTCCGTCACGACGAGCTGATGGTCCCATTCGTGCTGATGCTTCGCGGAGTACCCGCCCTTCCCGAGGACGAGCTCGTGCATGGCGGTCCTCCGCGCGCCGTCCTCCCGCCCGATGAGCTGGCGCATGCGAACGTTGTGGCTCCCCTCTTCCAGGTACTTCACGGGGGCGACGGAGCGGACCGTCGTCACGTACATGCGGACCTCGGGGAGACGCGAGCGGCGCTTAAGCTTTCCCGCCCTCGTAGCGGACGGGGTCCTCGGCCCCCGCCGCGGCGAACGCCTCCCGCCGCTCCCGGCACGAGAGGCACGTCCCGCAATGGTCCTCGCGGTCCCAGTAGCAGGACCAGGTGACGTCGAAGGGGACGTCCATCGAGAGCCCCATCCGGACGACGTCCGCCTTGGACATCCCCCGCAGGGGCACGACGACCTCGACGGGGGTGGTCTGCGCGGACCAGAGCCCCCTCCCGAGGAGGCGGTTGAGGCCCTCGAAGAACCGCGGGCTCGCGTCCGGGAACGCCTCCGGGTCCACGCCGTTGTGGCCCCCCACGAGGTACCGCGTCCCCGCGAGCTCCGCATGGTACGCGGCGAGGCTGTAGAAGATCAGGTTCCGGGCGGGGATGTAGCCCTCCGGGGACGCCTCGAGGGCGGGGTTCCGGAGTCCCTCCTTCCGGAGGTCGTCGACCTCCTTGAGGAACGGGAGGTCCACCCGGACGGGCGGCGCGACGCGGGCGCGCGCCGAGAGGGCCTCGATCGCGGCGTGCTCCCGCCGAGGCCGGCCGAAGTAGTCGAACGTCAGGGTGCGGACGGACCATCCGCGGGCCTTCGCCCACCACAGGGCGACGGCGGAATCGACCCCGCCCGACAGGAGGACGATCGCGGAGTCCATGGCCCCCTGGCCAGGGGGCCCAGCGTATTTGGACTTGTCCCGAATCCGCCCCCGCGGGGCTCACTCCGCCGGAGGCGGCGGCACGAAGAAGGGCTCCCAGAGGACGGACAGCTCGTCCTCGATCCCCGGGAGGGCGATGCCGTTCCACGCGGTGAGCCGCTCCCCGTACCGGTCGAGGAGGAGGGAGAGGATGTGCCGGAGCCGGTGGGTGATCGCCTCCGTCTCCCCGCGGCGCGCGAGGACGGCGAGGACGACGTTGTCCTCCGTGCACAGGATGAACCGGTGCTCCCCGAGGACGACCTCCTGGACCTCCCCGTCCCGTTCCGTGAACGCCTCCCGGACGAAGTTCGACACGACCGCGATCATCCCGCCGACGACGTCCCGGTCCTTGTCCGTCATCAGGCTCCGGGACATGTGCTTCACGAGGAGGCCGCTCGGGGCGATGAGGAAGACCTCCTCGAGCTCGGGCTCCTCGGGCCGCGGCTCCGACGGCGGCGCCGGGGCGACCTCGACGCCGGGCGGGGCGGGCGTGGTCGAGGCGGGGGCCGGTACGTCCGTCGAGTCCGCGACCGGCGCCGTCGGTTCCTCCTTCTTGGGCGAGGGCCGGAGGTTCCAACCCTCGGAGGCCGCGAACCCGGCCGCGAGGCCCATGATCAGGACGAAGAACCAGGCCCAGCCGGGCCCGAAGCTCAGGACGAGGGGAGGGCTCGAGATCTGCCCGCGGAAGTCGGGGATCGCCGTCCCGTACGGAGCGCCGAGGGGGCTCGCGACGGCGGGGATCTGGAGGACGAGGTCGAGCCCCGCGTACAGGAGGAAGGCGCAGGCCCCGAGGAGGGCGAGCGCGCCGAAGAGCCCGCGGAGCTTCCGGAGGGCCGTGAGGGCGGACAGGCCGATCCCCGCGATCGTCAGGATCACGGAGAGGACGAACCACTTGCCCAGCCCGACGAGGAGGACGGCGAGGCCCTGCTGCTCGGGGTAGGCGCCGGGCAGGGCATAGTAGTCGTACGTCAGGACCGTCGTGAGGTTCGTCGTGCCGTTCCGGACCGTGTGGGTCGCTCCGAAGAGGCCGTACGACCACGTCTCCTCGTCGGGGGTGCCCGTGACCCGGAACTCCCACAGGGGCTCCGCCACGGCGAAGGACGCGAGGACGAGGACGAGGCCTGCGGCCGCGAGGCCCGACCAGATCGACATGGGGCCCTGGAACGACGAGGCCCGTGGATTAATAGGCCTCTCACCCCGTTATCGGCCGCGAGAACGGGTTATCGATTCGGATAACAGGGCCGTCAGCGGTCCTTCCACCGCGGGGCTCGCTTCTCGAGGAACGCGCGCACGCCCTCCTCCTTGTCCTCGGAGCCCATCGCGAGGGCGAAGAGGGCCTGCTCGTGGCGGATCCCTTCCTCGAGGGGGAGGCGGGATGCCCCCTTGACGGCGGCCTTCGCGAGGCGGATCGCGACGCCGGACTTCGAGGCGATCCTCCCCGCGATCTCCGACGTCCGGTCCGCGAGGCGGGCGTGGGGGACGACCTCGTCGACGAGCCCGATCCGGAGGGCCTCGCGGGCGTCGATCGTGTCCCCGGTGAGGGCGAGTCGCATCGCGACCCCCGGCCCCACGAGCCTGGGCAGGCGTTGGCTCGCGCCCCCTCCCGGGATGAGGCCGAGGTTGATCTCCGTCTGCCCGAACGTCGCGCGCTCCGAGGCGATCCGGAGGTCGCACGCGAGGGCGAGCTCGAGCCCGCCGCCGAGGCAGAGGCCGTTGATCCGCGCGAGGACGGGCTTCTCCAGCCCGTCGACGGCGTCGTACAGGGTCCCTCGTTCGTACAGGTGCCACTGGTCCGTCGTCGTCCGGCCGACGAACTCCGCGATGTCGGCCCCGGCGACGAAGGCCTTGTCCCCGGCCCCGGTGAGGACGATCACCCGCACGTCAGGGTGGGCATCGAGCCCGCGGAGGGCCTCGACGAGCTCCGCCTTCATCCCCCGGGACATCGCGTTGAGCTTCTCGGGGCGGTTCAGGGTCACGAGGGCCACGGACCCGTCCCGCTCCACGACGATCGTCTCGTAGGCCATGGGACCGGCGGAGGATGGGCGGACGGGGGCTTGAGGCCTCGCCTGCCGGGTTAACCTTATTCAAGGTTAACTCGCGGACGGGAGGCGCGACCCGCCGCGCGGCTCACAGGAGCCGGTCCATCGTCAGGGCGACCGTCTCGAAGCCGAGTCGCTTCCAGACCGCCACGCCCAGGGCGTCCCGTGCGTCCGTGCGGAGGCGGACGCGGCTCACCTGCCTCTCCGCGAACCACGCGAGGGCCGCGCCGACGAGCTCCCGCCCCACGCCCCGCCTCCGGTAGGCCGGCCGCACGTACACGTCGGAGATGAGCCCGTGGACCCGCTCCAGGAAGATCCCGGGTCGTCGGTCCATGCTCGCGAGGAGGAACCCGACGACCCGGCCCTCGTCTTCGGCCACGAGACACACGTCCGCGTCTTGCGGCCGATATGGCCCGCGAGGTACGTCCGCCACCTGGCCTCCTCGCCGGGGGCGAGGCGGAAGTCCTGGCCTCCGAGGGCCGCGTGGTACCCGATGAGCTCCCGCCAGAGGCGGACGATCTCCGGCAAGTCCCGCGCCCTCGCGGGCCGGACCCGGACGACCCTCGCCATCGTCCGGGACAGCCGTTGGCGCTCGCTACTGCGTTGGGTCTACACCTCGCCGCCCGGGGATGGGTTCGCATCCGGCGTCCTCACTTCCCCTGGAACCTCGGCTTCCGCTTCTCGAGGAACGCCCGGAAGCCCTCCTTCGCGTCCGCCATCGCGAAGAGGCGGTTCTGGAGCTCCCGCTCGAGGGCGAGCCCCTCCGGCAGGGACATCTCCGTCCCCTCGACGACGGACCGCTTGATGAGGCCCGCCGCGCGGGCCGCGTGGCCCGGGTACGCGAGGCCCCGCGCGAAGGCCATCGTCTCCTCCCAGAACCGATCCCGCGGGAAGACCCGGTTCAGGATCCCCCACTCGAGGGCCTCCTTCGGGATGAGGGTCCGGCCCGTGACCATGAGGTCAATCGCCCGGCTCTTCCCGACGAGGCGGGGGAGCCGCTGCGTGCCCCCCGTCCCGGGGAGGACCCCGAGGGTGACTTCGGGGAGGCCGATCTTCCAGGGCCCGTCCGAGGCGAAGCGGAGGTCCGCGGCGAGGGCGATCTCGAGCCCCCCGCCGACGCAATGCCCGTCGATCGCCGCGACGAAGACCTTCGGGGTGGCCTCCATCTTGTCCAGGGTCTCCTGGCAGTCCAGGCAGAACATCGCCTTGTACTCTGGCGTCGAGGAGGCGAGGAGGTTGATGTCCGCGCCCGCGGACCACACCCCGTCGAGGCGGGACGCGAGGACGCACACGTCGACCTCGTCGTCGAAGCGGACGTCGTCGATCACGGAACCGAGGTCGCGCATGAGGTCGGCGTCGTACGTGTTCGCCTTCGGCTTGTTCAGCCACGCGACGGCCACGCGGTCCTTCTTCTCCAGGGAGATGTACGTGAGGTCCATCGGAGCCCCTCGGACGGTCCTATCGGAGGCCGCCGTAATAAAGGATGACGAATCCGGGCGCGATGGCCGAGCGGCCGCGGGCTCAGGCCTTCTCGAGGACCGCGACGTACTGGTCCGGCGGGCCGCTCGCCCAGATCACGTTCGCGAGTTCCCAGCCCGACTCGTGGGCGATCCGCGCGAGGTGGTCGGGGGAGATCAGGAGGAGGTCGAACCAGTCCCCCACGCGACCGCCGTACCGGATCCGGAGGGTGATCCGCCCCGCGGGGCGGCCTCGGGCCACGTTCCTCCGGATGTACGGGAGGTGCTCCGGCGTAGTCCCGGGGATCCGCGTGTGCCCGACGATCCGCCCGCGCCGGGACGTGATCTCCCGCGCGTCCCGGAGGAACGCGCGCATCTTGGGGACGTCCCCCGCGAGGCCCAGGTTGTTCCCCATCATGAGGATCGTGTCGAAGGTCCCCAGGCCCTTCGGGAGGCGGGAGACGCTCGCCTGGTACACCTCCCGGACCCCACGGACCCGCGCGAGGGCGACCTGGGTCGGGGCCGGGTCGATCGCGACGACGCGGACCCCTTTCCGTTGCAAGTACAGGGAGTGCCGGCCGGGGCCGCAGCCCACGTCGAGGACCCGGCCGCGGACCTCCTTCATCGCGTCGTGCTCGAGGGCGGGCCACTTGTCCGCGGCGGCGAGGTAGAGGGCGAGGTCCGAGTCGTTCCGTCGGCCGTCGTCCCGCTCGATGACCGCGACGGCCCTCTTCCCGAGCCAGCGGTCGAGCATCGCTTGGGCGAACAGCTCGAACGAGGTCCCGGCGGGTGGTCGTCGTCGGCGGGCGGGCATGGGAAGCCGTCCCTCCGAACCGCCGGGGGGCTACATGGCCTTTTCCCACCTCCGCCAAGTGGCCCCGGCGCAGCTACAACATGATTGCGCGCGACAAACCTTATCCGGCCGGCCCGCATCGTGGCGGGAGGGGACGTCCATGGCCCGTCCGCGTCGGGACACGAAGTTCGAGGTCTACGGGCAGGAGATGCTCGAGAAGGTCGTCGCGAAGAGCGGGAGCTCGGGGCGCGTCTACCTGCCGCCGGATTGGATTGGGAAGCGCGTGAAGGTCGTCCGGGTCGACTGAGGCCCCTCCATGTCGGGTCTCTTCCGGCCGCCCGACGTTGCGGCGTGCGCCCGGTGCGGGAGCGGCCGGGTCCATCCGAAGCTCCTCGTGATGGGCCCCATCGCGGGGATCGACAGCGACAGCCGCTCCTTCCTCTGCGAGGCGTGCGGGTACGACGGGCTCCCCGTGATGTTCGACACGGAGGAGGCCCGCGCGAGGTTCGAGGCGGAGAAGCGCGGGCCCCCGGAGGCGTCGCCGTCGGAGCCCCGCCAAGGAATCCTCTCGATCCCGATCCTCCCCGTCCTCACGGAGCCCCTCGTGGACCTCAAGGTCCTCGACCTGATCCCCGTCCGTCTGGCCTCCGTCGTCGGGGTGGGCTGGGACGGCCGGCAGATCGCCCCGACCCGGTACCGTGCGTCGTTCCAGGAGTACTGGGACGCGATCGGAGGTCCGCGGTACAACGCGGCCCGCGTGTTCATGCTCGACCTCACGGGGATCAACCGCGCGAACCCGAACTTCGACGTCCTCCGGCATCTCGTGAAGCGCTGCGCCGTGTGGCTCGACCTCGGGGCGCGGGAGCCCGAGGAGATCATGGACGGGTACATGCTCGACGTGGAGAGGGTCGTCGCGGGCTCGAAGACCTTGGGGTCCCTCGAGGCGTTCCGCGAGCTCCACAGTCTCTCCTCGGAGGTCCTCCCGTGCCTCGACTGGGACGGCCGCGTCGTGTGGGGCGATCCTCGAGAGGCCCGGACGGACCTACGGGACGTCGCGAAGGCGCTATGCGCGATCGGCTTCGACGCGGTGTGCGTGATGGACGTGCGCCGGCTCGGCACGGAGGCCGGCCCGGATCCCGGCCTCCTCGCCCAGATCGACGGTCTGGCGATTGAGGTGTACCTCGGCGGGGGCCTCCGGGAGGAGGACGTCACCGGGCTCGGGGAGCGCGGGATCGCGGGGGCCCTCGTGGACCCCTACACGCCCGTGATCCGCGACCTCCTCAGGCCGCCCACGAAGGAAGGCCCCGCGGAGGCGAAGGCGCCGGAACCTGTGCCCCGCCCGACGCCGCCGAGGGACGCCCCCGCAGACGCGGGCTGACCGAACGTCGGTCCTCAGACCCGCTCGACGTCGATGCCGACCTTCCGGATGAGGTCGAGGCCCTCGTCGGACCGGTATGTCGCCCGGTAGTACACCTTCGACACCCCGGAGTTGATGATCGCCTTCGCGCACGTGATGCACGGCTGGGCCGTGACGAAGGCGACCTTGCGGGGATCGTTCACGCGCACCTTGATGAGCGCGTTCACCTCGCTGTGCACGCAGCCGCATCCGCCCGGCTGGTCGACGCGGCAGTCGTCGTGCGCGAGGCCCCTTGCGGTCCCGTTGTAGCCGAAGCCGTAGATCTGGGTCATGTCCTCCGACGTGATCACGCAGCCGACCTGGAATCGCTTGCACGTCGCGCGGCGCGTGAGGGACATCGCGAAGTCCATGATCAGGCTCTCGAGGCTCGGCCGCTCGATCTTCCCCGTCGTCTCGCCCCCGGGACGGGGCAGTGGAACCGGGGGAGCGGCTTAAGCTTTCGGAGTCGTCCCCATCGGGGCCGTCACTTGAGCCGGACTGTCGTCACGCCCTGCGCCTCGTCCCGGAGGACGACCCCCTCCCGCGCGAGGACCTCGAGGTGGCCGAGGACCTCCGCCCTGCTCTCCCTCCGGATTGTCTCCGCGAGGCCGTGGTGGTCGACGTGGCCGTGGGTCAGGACGATTCGCTCGACATCCGCGGGTGTGAGGCCGACCTCCCGGAGCTGGGACCGCAGGGCCTCGTAGCACTCGGGGCAGTTCGGCCCCGTGTCGATCAAGGTGACGCGCTCGTCCGTGAACGCGTAGACGTTGACCGTCCCGATCGGAGGGCGGGTCGGGAGATCCAAGCGGCACAAGGCCTCCCTGAGCCGCATCGGCGTGCCCATGGTCTCCCCGACCCCATAGACCTCGCCCACCGGGAGGATCCTCTGACGTCCCTCGGGATCTTATCGGGTCGTCGCGGAGCGGGCCTTCGCGAGCTCTCGCTCCCGCAGCTCCCGCCGGAGGACCTTCCCGATCATCGACTTCGGGAGCTCCTTCGTGAACTCGACCTGCTTGGGGACCTTGAAGGGGGCGAGCCGCTCCTTGCAGAAGGCGATGACCTCCTCCTCCGTGGCCGCGGCCCCGGCCTTCAGGACGACGAAGGCCTTCACGGTCTCCCCGCGGTACGCGTCCGGGATTCCGATCGCCGCGGCCTCCCCCACGGCCGGGTGCATGAAGAGGACCTCCTCGACCTCCCGCGGGTACACGTTGTATCCGGAGCAGAGGATCATGTCCTTCTTCCGGTCCACGATGTAGAAGTACCCGTCCTCGTCCATCCGCGCGACGTCCCCCGTGAGGAGCCAGCCGTCCCGGAGGACGGCGGCTGTGTCCTCGGGCTTGTTCCAGTACCCCTTCATGACCTGCGGCCCGCGGATCGCGAGCTCCCCCGTCTCTCCCGGCGGGACCTCCCGGGAGGGGTTGTCCACGTCGACGATCCGCGGCTCCGTATCGGGGAACGGGAGGCCGATCCCCTCCTTGACCGTGCCCACGAGGGGGTTCGCATGGGTCACGGGGGACGCCTCCGTGAGGCCGTACCCCTCCACGAGCTTCCCGCCCGTGACCTTCTCCCACTCCCGGCGCACCTCGTTCGGGAGGGCCGCCGCCCCCGAGATGCACGCCTTGATCGAGCTCAGGTCGTACTTCGAGAGCTTCGGGTGGCGGAGGAGGGCGATGTACATCGTCGGGACGCCGGGGAAGATCGTCGGCTTCGTCCTGTGGATGAGCTTGAGGATCGCGTCGATCTCCCGCGGGTTCGGGTGGAGCACGACCTCCGCCCCGAGGGTGACGCCCGCGAGGAGGACGGTCGTGAGGCCGTACACGTGGAAGAGGGGGATCGCGCCGAGGAACCGCTCGGAGCCCTTCACGCTCCCGGGGAGCCACGCGGCGGTCTGGAGGGCGTTGGCCACGAGGTTCCGGTGGGTCAGCATGGCGCCCTTCGGGGTCCCGGTGGTCCCGCCCGTGTACTGGAGGACCGCGACGTCCTCCCGGGGGCTCACCCGGGGCGCCTCCCCCGCGGCCGGCGTCGCCAGCAAGTCCGCGTACCGGTGGACCCACGGCTCCTCCGGGATCGCGAGGGGCCAATGGCCCTGCTTCCGCAGGTCCTTCTTCTTCTTGATCGGATAGAGCTGGCGGAGGGGCGCCTTCAGGTAGTCCGCGACGTCCGCGACGACGACGTGACGCAGGCCCGTCGCGGGCTTCGCCTTCGCGACGTTGTGCCAGAACAGGTCGAGGACGACGGCCGCCTCGACGCCCGCGTCATTGTACAGCTCCTCGAGCTCCCGAGGCGTGTACAAGGGGTTCGTCTGGACGACGATCCCGCCCGCCCGGAGCACGCCGAAGAAGGCCACGTGGAAGTGGGGCGTGTTCGGGAGGACGAGGGACACGCGAGCCCCCGGCCTCATGCCGATGGACCGGAGCCCCGCCGCGAAGCGGTCCGCGCTCGCGTCAAGCTCCCCGTATGTAATCGTCTTCCCGTAGAATCGGATCGCGGGCCAGTCAGGACCCTCCTTCGCGGTCCTCCGGAGGAGCTCGTGGACGGGGATGTCCGGATACTCCAGGGTCTTCGGCACCCCTTCGGGCCAGTGTCGATGCCAGGGTCTCTCCATACGCTCCTCCCCGAGAACGGGTCGACATCGACTCGGATGAGTTAAACGTAATGGGCCTTCGGGCCGGCGAAACGATTATCGCGGCCGGGGGCCGTGTCCCGCGCGGGTCGTCGTCTGCCCCATCCCCCGCGCACGGAGCTCGTCCAGGAGGAGGCGATCGGAATCCTCCTCCTGGACCACCCGCCCCGGAACCTCCTCACCCGATCCATGGTCCGCGACCTCGCGGGCCACGTCGCGGGCCTCGAGAAGGACATCGCGGTCCGGGCCGTCGTCGTCGCGGGCGCGGGGGAGGCGGAGTTCTCAGGCGGGCTCGACCTCGAGGAGTGGGCGGCCCTGTCCCCGAAGGAGGCCCAGGAGGAGATCCGGGCGGGCCAGGACGCCCTGTGGGCCCTCGAGCATCTCTCGAAACCCACCGTCGCGGCGATCTCCGGCGTGTGCCGCGGGGCGGGGGCCGAGGTCGCCCTCGCGTGCGACCTCCGGATCGCGTCGGAGACCGCGACGTTCGCCTTCCCGGAGGTCGACCTCGCCTGGATGCCGAGCCACGGGGGCACGGCACGACTCGCGCGGGTCCTCGGGCGATCCGCCGCCCTGGAGCTCCTCGTCTCGGGTCGGACCGTGAAGGCCCTCGACGCCCTCCGCCTCGGCCTCGTCGACCACATGACGACGCCCGGGGACGACCTCGAGCAGGCGAAGCGCCTGGCGCGGGCGTTCGCGGAGAAGCCGCGGGCCGCCGTGCGAGCGATCAAGCGGACCCTCGTCGAGGGGGAGGAGAAGCCCTACCGGAACCGGTTCCTCCTCGAGTCCCAGCACGCGGTCCAGCTCCTCTGGTCCGAGGAGTACCGCGAGGCCGCCCGGCGCACCGCGAAGAAGCGGCCTTGAAGGCGTCCCCCCGGCCTCATGCGAGGGCCGCCGTCGCGAACAGGACGTGGAAGGGGACGCAGTACACGAGGGCGTGCGTCACCGCGGACACGTCCGTCCCCGCGGGGATCGGGACGTTGTAGCTCCCGTCCGTTGCCGGGACGTCGCCCAGGACCACGTCGGAGGCGTCGTACGCCGCATCGGAGGAAAGGAAGAGCTCGATGTCGGGGCCGTTCTGGACGCGGAACGCCTCGAGCCGGAGGACGTAGGCCCCGCGGCCGTCCGTCAGGATCCTCGCGGATCCGCTCGCGAAGTGGAAGTCGTCCCGGCCCGCCCACGTCCCCTCCTTCACGACGGTCTCGAAGCCCGCCGGCACGGGCGCGTTCGCGCGGGTCACGAGGAATAGGGGCCCGGCGAGCCATGCGCCCGCGGCCGACGCCACGACGAGGAGCGCGATGATCGTAGTCCGCGTGCGGGTCCCGTGCATACCCTTCGGCCTTCCCATGCAGCCGGCACGGGGTCCGCCGCCTTAGGTGTTCTTCAGGGACACGCCCGAATCCCGCCCGACTCCCGCCTCAGCGGCGCAGGACCTGCTCCTTGGGCCCCCACCGCTTGAGCTCGATGTCCACGCCGACGTCCGTTGCGACGAAGGTCCCGTCGCGGAACTTCGCCTCTTTGAGGACCTTCGCTCGGTGCCCCTCGTCCTCGAACGCGAGGCGGGCCTCGAACATCCCGAAGTCGATGTGCACGGCGTCCTCGAGGTGGACCTCCCCGTGGAGGCGGGTGCCTTCCTGGAGCACGCCCCCCACGATCCCGACCCGGCGCGCCCTCACCCGCTTCATGTGGCCGAAGCAGACGATCCGGCCCTCGGCCCACTCCCCGGCCCGCACCTTCGCATAGGCCCCGCGGGGGTCCAGGCCGTACACCTCGAGGAACGTGGACCCGTCCTTCGGGTCGTACGACCAGCCTTTGCCCGGGTCCCGAGCGATCCGGAGGCGGAGGTACCCCTCCTCCTCGCAGTCCGGGCAAAGGATCGCCTCGAGGACCCGTCCCTTGAAGGGGAACGCGGCCTCGAACTCGGGGCCCGTGCGGATCGTCTTCGCCACGGCCGCGGGAAGCGCCGCGGGAACGATAAAGGCACAGGCCCGTGCGGCCCGGGCGCTGTCCTCCCATATCACGTAGGTTTCAAGCCGCCGCACGCCGTTGGACGGGGCGGAAGCGACTCCCGGGGGGCCGGCATCGAGGGCGAACGTCTCGTCCGGAACTACGTGGTCGAGGGAGGAATCTCCGGGCGTCTGCCCGCAGGGATCCAGATCTGGGACGAGACGATGCGGGACGGGGAGCAGACCCCAGGCGTCGCCTTCACCCCTGAGGAGAAGCTCGAGATCGCGACCCTCATGGACGAGATGGGCGTCCCGATCATGGACGCCGGGATCCCCGTCGTCTCCAAGGAGGAGGCCCGCGGGGTCAGGCTCGTGGCCAACGCGGGGCTCAAGGCGACGATCGTGGCGGCGGCCCGCGCCGTGCGCAAGGACGTCGACGCGGTCCTCGACGCCGGGGCGGACGAGATTTCCATCTTCATCGCGTGCTCGGACCTCCACCTGACGCACAAGCTCCGGATGACGCGGGCCCAGGTCCTCGAGGCCTCCGTCCGGCAGGTCGAGTACGCGAAGGACCACGGCGTGCCCGTGTCCTTCGTCACGGAGGACACGTTCCGCGCGGACCTCGAGTACGTCGTCGAGCTGTACAACGCGTGCATCGAGGCGGGCGCGGTCCGCGTCGTGTTCTGCGACACGGTCGGGGTCGCGACGCCCTCCGCAGTCGCGTGGTTCTTCGAGCGCGTCCTGCCGCGACTCCGACCCGCGGAGCTCTCCTTCCACGGGCACAACGACCTCGGCCTCGCCGTCGCGAACAGCCTCGCGGCCCTCGAGGCCGGCATCCTCGTCCCCCACGTCTGCGTGAACGGACTCGGGGAACGGTCCGGGAACGCGAGCCTCGAGGAGCTCGTCCTCGCCCTCGAGACCCTCTACGGCTACGACACGGGGATCGACGTTTCCCGGATGTACGATCTCGCGCGCCTCGTCGAGCGGCTCAGCGGCGTGCCCATCGGGGTCCACAAGCCCGTCGTCGGGTACAACGCGTTCAGCCATGAGTCAGGGATCCACGCGGACGGCGTCCTCAAGCACACGGCCACGTACGAGCCCATCCAGCCCGAGGCGATCGGGCGGGAGCGCCAGTTCATCTTCGGGAAGCACACGGGCTCGATGGCCGTGTCCGATCGGCTCCGGAAGCGGGGGGTCGCCGCGACGCCAGAGCAGGTCTCCCTCCTCGTCCAGCTCATCAAGGAGCTCGCGGAGTCGAAGCCCAAGGAGGAGCAGCAGGCCTTCGTCGAGCTGTTCCGGGAGCGGGAGGAGCGGCGCCGCGGGGTCGCGGACCAGGAGTTCTGGATGCTCGCCCGGAAGGCCGGGCTCCCGGTCCCTCCCGAACTCGGGATTTGATCCCCGGACCCGAGCCCGTCACGGAGCCGGCCCCGGGGGGTCGCCCGCGGCCGGGCGAGGGCTCTCCGCGGTCCGGCGGCGAGATGCGGCCCTCCTCGTGGTCGAGATGTAGATGCCGACGAGGGTGACCGCCCCGCCCGCGAGGACGAGCGGATCGAAGCTCTCGGATCCCACGGAGACGCCCAGGAGGACCGCGACGATCGGGGTCACGAGGGCGATGAAGGACATGTACGTCGCCTCGACCGTGCGCAGGAGCCAGAGGTACGCGGCGAACGTGACGACGGACCCGGCGAGGGCGAGGTACAGGATGGCGAGGACCCCCTCGGGCCACGAGGGGACCGCCCACGCCTCCCCGACGGCGAGGGACGCCGTCGCGAGCCCGACGGCCCCGATCCCCATCGCGAACCCGTTGAAGCTGAAGGGGTCGATCGTCGCCCCCCACCGTTTCATCGCGACCGTGGAGACGGCCGCGCAGGCCGCGGACAGGACGATCGCGAGCATGGGGAACAGCTTCTCGGGGCCCGCGGTCGCGAGCTGCCCGCGGAAGATGATGAGGATCCCCGCAAAGCCGAGGGCGATCCCTCCGATCTTCCGTACGCCGAGCCGCTCCTTCGGGATCAGGGCGTGGGCCGCAAGGGCCGTCTGGAGGGGCATCGTCGCGAACAGGATCGCGGAGAGGCCGCTCTCGACCCCGTTGTTCTCCCCCCAGTAGATGAGGCCGTAGTCCGCCGTGAACAGGACGACGCCCACGAAGGCGACGAGGGACCAGTCCGCCCGGGTCCGCGGGAGGCGGGAGCCCGCGAGGGCCGCGAGGCCCAGGAGGGTGAGGGACGCCAGGACGAACCGCAGGCTGGCGGCGAGGAACGCGGGCGCGCCCTCGAGGCCGATCTTGATCGCGAGCCAGGTCGAGCCCCAGATCACGCAGAGCATCGCGAACGCGGAGCCCTTCAGGAGCCGGCCGTTCACGGGGGCCGGCCATGCGTCCGTTCCCTTTAGCCTTACGTCCGGCGGCCGCCGGGACGGCGATGTTTATAGCGTCCCCCGCCTTGGGGGCCCGGAGTCTCCGTACGATGTCCGGCATGACGATGTCCGAGAAGATCCTCGCCCGGGCGAGCGGGACCCCGCACGTCCGCGCGGGGCAGATCGTCGACGGGTACGTCGACCTCCTCTACATGCACGAGATGCTCGCCCTCGCGATCAAGCCTTTCGACGAGATCGGCGTGGGGAGGATATGGGATCCTTCGAAGTGCGTCGTCACCGTCGACCACTGGGTCCCCCCGCCGAACGAGCAGATCGCCCGCATGCACCAGGCGATCCGGGAGTTCTGCTGGAAGTATGGGATCGAGCGATTCCACGACGTGGGGGACCACGGGATCATCCACCAGCTCGTGGTCGAGCGAGGGTACGTCCGGCCGGGGATGCTCGTGATCGGGTCGGACAGCCACACGAACATGGCGGGGGCGATGGGAGCGTTCGCCGCGGGGATCGGGGTCACGGAGACGGCCGCGGTCATGGCGACGGGGAAGCTCTGGCTCAAGGTCCCGGAGACCCTGGACGTCCGCGTGGACGGACGGCTCTCGAGCCGGACGGGGGCCAAGGACGTCATCCTCAGGGTCATCCAAACGACGGGGGACGACGGGGCCTCGTACAAGGCCGTCGAGTTTCACGGCGGCACGATCCATGACTTCCCGATGAACGAGCGGTTCGTCCTCTCGAACATGACGACGGAGATGGGCGCCAAGGCGGGCATGGTCCCCGCGGACGGGACGACTCGCGAGTACCTCCGGGAGCTCGGCGCGGAGTCGGAGGCCCTCGACGCGGACTCCGACGCCCGCTACCTGAGGGCGTACGACATCGACGTGGACGGGATGGGCCCTCAGGTCGCCTGCCCCAACAACCCCGCCAACGTGAAGCCGGTTGAGGAAGTCGCGGGAACGAAGATCGACATGGCCTTCGTCGGCTCGTGCACGAACGCGCGGATTCAGGACCTCCGGGCCGCGGCGGAGGTTCTCAAGGGGGAGAAGGTCGCGGCGAGGGTCCGGATGGTCGTGACCCCCGCGAGCCAGGCGATCTACCGCCAGGCGATGAAGGAAGGCCTCGTCGAGGTCTTCCTCGACGCCGGCGCGACGTTCACGTCCTCCACGTGCGGCCCGTGCTTCGGGGGCCACATGGGGGTCCTCGCGCCGAAGGAGGTGTGCATCTCCTCGACGAACCGGAACTACCCCGGCCGCATGGGGAGCCCGGAGTCCCAGGTGTACCTAGGCTCCCCGTACACGGTCGCGGCGTCCGCCCTGTACGGGCAGATCACGGATCCCCGGGGGGCCTGAGGATGGAGACCCGGTTCCAGGGACGCGCATGGCTCTTCGGGGACGACATCTCGACGGACCACATCATCGCGGGGAAGTACCTCGGGTCCATGGACTTGAAGAGCCTCGCGGAGCACGCGATGGAGAACGTGGATCCGCAGTTCTCGAAGAAGGTCCGGCCGGGGGACATCCTCGTCGCGGGCTCGAACTTCGGGTGCGGCTCGAGCCGTGAGCAGGCCCCCGTGGCCCTCAAGGGCGTGGGCCTCTCGTGTGTGATCGCGGAGACGTTCGCCCGGATCTTCTACCGCAACGCGATCAACATCGGGTTCCCCTTGGTCGAGTGCCCCGCTCTCCGCGGGAAGGTGAAGGAAGGCGACTCGATCTCCGTCGACATGGCGGCCGGGACGATCACGCTTGCCTCCGCGGAGCGGATCCCGTTCGCCCCGCTCCCTCCGAATCTCCTCGACATCCTCCGCGCGGGGGGTCTCGTGCCGAAGCTAAGGCAGGAACTCGCCGCGAGACCTCCCTGACCCCCGGGCTCGTGCCCACGGGAACCCTTATTTGGCCTATCGGGCTACCGCGCGCCGATGCCTCACGAGATCGTCCTGCTCCCCGGCGATGGGACCGGTCCCGAGGTCATGCGGGAGGCCGTGAAAGTCATCGAGGCCGTGGAGTCGACCTTTGGGCTCAAGTTCGATAAGGTCGCCTATCCCATGGGCGGCGAGCACTGGCTCGCGACGGGCGAGGAGTGGCCCGAGGGGACGTTCGAGGCGTGCAAGGCCGCGGACGCGATCCTCCTGGGCGCCGTCGGCCATCCTGACGCGGTCCTCCCGAGCGGGGACCTCGCGGGGATCGGCGTCCTGTTCGGCCTCCGCTTCGGCCTCGACCTCTACGCGAACGTCCGCCCGACGAAGCTCTACCCGAACGTGCGGCACAAGGTCCACGACGGGTTCAAGCAGGTCTGGGAGCCCGGTAAGGTCGACTTCGTGATCGTCCGGGAGAACACGGAAGGCCTCTACACGCCGACCCGCGGGTTCCTCACCCGGGGCGGGGTCGACGAGCTCGCCGTGGACGCCCGGATCATCACGAGGAAGGGCGCGGAGCGCGTCGTCCGCTTCGCCTTCGAGCTCGCGAAGACCCGGAACGGGGCGCCGGGGGACGGCAAGCAGCGCGTCACCTGCGTGGACAAGTCCAACGTGACGGCGGGCTGCCGCCTGTTCCGGAAGGTGTACGACGAGGTCGCCTCCGGGTATCCGCAGATCCAGCGGGACTATGCGTTCATCGACGCGTTCCTCCAGTGGATGACCCGCTCCCCCGAGTCGTACGACGTCGCCGTGACGTCGAACATGTTCGGGGACATCGCGACGGACCTCGCGGCGGTCCTCCAGGGGGGGATGGGGATGGCCGCGGGCGGGAACATCGGGGACCGCCACGGGATGTTCGAGCCCATCCACGGGAGCGCGCCGAAGCACGCGGGGAAGGACGTCGTGAACCCGACCGCGATGGTCCTCGCGACCCAGATGATGCTCGACTGGCTCGGGCGGAAGAAGGGGGACAAGAGCCTCCTCGCCGCGGCCGAGACCGTCGAGCGGGCCGTGGAGGCCGTCCTCAAAGAGGGCCAGGCCCTGACGTACGACCTCGGCGGGAAGGCGAAGTGCAGCGAGACGGGCACCGCGATCGCGTCCGCCGTGAAGAAGCTCGGCAAGCGGAAGGGCTAGCCGCTCCGGGCGGTCGTCTGGGGCCGCAGGGCCTCACTCGCCGAGCCACTTCCCCATCCGGATGTCGTCCACGAACTCCCCGCGGATCCGGAACTGGCGCTTCAGGACGCCCTCGACCACGAAGCCCGCGGACTCATAGAGCCGCTTCGCCCGCTCGTTCGTCGCGAAGACGCTCAGCTCCGCCTTCCGGAACCCGCGCGCCTTCATCCACTCGAGGATCCGGGCCATGAGGGCCGCCCCGAGGCCCGCCTCCCGCCAGCCGTCCCGGATCGCGATCCCGACGAGCCCGACATGCCGGCTCTTCGACCACTCCCCTCCGCGGCAGTCGACCTGGCCCACGATGGACCCTCCGGTCGTCGCGACGAGCAGGGCGCTCCCGTGGCCGTCGAAGGCGGCGATCCACTCCCTCTCCCGGTCCACGTCGTTCGGGACCTCGTCCATGAGGAGGTAGATCTCCTCCGCGCACACGAGGTTGATGTTCTCCAGGAGGGCCGCCGCGTCGTCCGACTCTGCGGGGCGGACCGTGACCGTGCGGCCGTCCCGCAGGACGACGTCCTCCTCGCGCAGGGGGTCGCCCATCGCCCGCCTCACAGGGGGAAACGGTCGCTGATCTCGGGGCGCCGCCGCTCCCCGCTCGCGAGGAACGCGTCCATCTGCTCCCGGAGCCGGGGGGTGAGTTGCTCGTACACGTCCGTGAACATCGTCTCGAGGGCGGGGGGCGGGCCCTTCTCGACCTCCCGGATGGTCTCCGAGAGCCGGTCGTCGATCTCCTTCTGGAGCGCGTCCCCCCAGGCCTTCGTCCAGAGGCCTTTGACCTCGAGGTACTTCCGCATCCGCTCGATCGGGTCGCGCCGCTTCCAGAACTCCTCCTCCTCCTTCGAGCGGTAGCGGCTCGGGTCGTCGCTCGAGCTGTGGGGCCCCATCCGGTACGTGAGGGCCTCGATCATCGTGGGCCCGCCCCCCCCGCGGGCCTTGTCCACGGCCGCCTTCGTCGCCGCGTACACGGCGAGGACGTCGTTGCCGTCGACCCTGACCCCGTCGAAGCCGTACGCATGGGCCTTCTGGGCGAGGGTCTTCGCGGCCGTCTGCCGGGAGAGGGGGACGGAGATCGCCCACTGGTTGTTCTTGCAGAACAGGACCGTAGGGGTGCGGTACACGCCCGCGAAGTTCATCCCCGCGTGGAAGTCCCCTCCGCTCGTCGCCCCGTCCCCGAAGTAAGCGAGGACGACGACGGGGTCCTTCCGGATCCTCGCCGCCATCGCCGCGCCGACGGCCTGGGGGATCTGCGTGCCCACGGGGGACGACGCGGTCACGTAGTGGATGTCCCGGTAGCCGTAGTGGTTCGGCATCTGCCGGCCCTTCATCACGTCGAGGGCGTTCCCGTACGACTGGGCGACGAGGGTCTTGAGGGGGACCCCGCGCCACAGGGCGCAGCCCGGCTCCCGGTACGCGGGGAAGACCCAGTCCTCTGGCTCGAGGGCCATCGCGCTCCCGACCTGGGACGCCTCCTCCCCGATGCTCGGGACGTAGAAACCGATCCGACCCTGGCGCTGGAGGGAGAGCATGCGGGTGTCGAGGGCCCTCACGAGGCAGAGGTGGCGGAAGGCCTCTCTGAGGGTTGCCTCCGGGAGCCCGGGGTCCCTGCGCCCGTCGATCGTCCCGTCGGGCGCAATGACCTGGAGCAGGTCCTCCTCGCCCATCCTCTCAGCCCCCCCGGCTCGCCGCGCGCTCCCGAATCACACTCTCGACGAAGAACTCGCCGGCCCGGTACGACGACCGGACAAGGGGCCCGGCGGCGACGTACACGAAGCCCATCGCCTCCCCCGCCTCCCGGTACTCGTCGAACGTCTCCGGCGCGACGTACTCCGAGACGGGCAGATGCCAGGCGCTCGGCCGCAGGTACTGGCCGAGGGTGAGGATGTCGACCCCGTTCTCCCGGAGGTCCGCCATCGCGCGGAGGACCTCCTCCCGCGTCTCCCCGAGGCCGAGCATGATCGAGGATTTCGTGAAGAGCCCCGAGCGCATCGTCTTCGCGGCGCGGAGGACGGACAGGCTCTGGTCGTACCCCGCGCGGGGGTCCCGGGCGAGGGGCTGGAGCCGCCGGACGGTCTCGAGGTTGTGGTCGAGGACGTCGGGTCCCGCGTCGACGACGGTCCGGACTGCGTCGAGGTCGCCCCGGAAGTCGGGGATGAGGGCCTCCACGAGGATTCCGGTGTCCCTCGCCTTGATCTCCCGGATCGTCCGGGCGAAGTGGTCCGCGCCGCCGTCGGGCAGGTCGTCGCGGTCCACGGACGTCAGGACCACGTAGGAGAGGCCGAACTCTTCGATCGCGACGGCGACCTTCCGCGGCTCCTCCGAGTCCACGACGCCTCGCGGGTTCCCCGAGGCCACGGCACAGAATCGGCAACCGCGCGTGCACACGTCCCCGAGGAGCATGATCGTCGCGGTGCCCCCGCCCCAGCACTCCGCGACGTTCGGGCAGTGGGCCTCCTCGCAGACCGTGTGGAGGTCCAGGCCCCTCAAGAGGGACTTGAGGTGGACGTACGCCTCCCCCGCAGGCGGGCGTACACGGATCCACTCGGGCTTCCGTTCCGTGAGCATCGGCGCGGGACCGATTGCGCACTCCGCTTATGTACCTATTTCCGAGCCCGCCGATCATCCGTCCCGTTCTTGCCGGAGGTCCCGTAGACCTCAGGACTCGGGCGGCGTCGGAGGGCTCGCGGGCCGCGGACCGCCTGGGGACGCCCGCCGGGCTTTCCAGCGCTCATAAAACATGCCCAGGAGCCCGCCCCCTGCGGCGCCGATGGCGATGGAGATGAGCAGGCCCAGCCCTGGATGGAGGGTGAAGGGCGGAGGGTCCGTCACGGCGATCACGAGGTCGTACGTCACGTTCTGGGTGCTCGTCGTCCAGATGAGCACCGAAAACGCGGTCCCGTCCGCTGCGCCGACGGGGAACGAGTTCGAGTACTTCGCGACGCAGTCCTCCTCCGAGTAGTCCACGTAGTACAGGGAGTCCAGGTTCGCGTCGTGCCCGCGGATGAGGAGGAGGGAGGCGCAGCCTCCCGCCGTCGTGACGTTCATCCAGTACGAGATCCGCTGCCCGTCCCTCGCCCCAAGCTCGTAGGCGTTCCACAACAGGTCGATGCGCGTCGTGTGGGTGATCCGATAGGGATTCTCACTGACCGCGTACGTCGTCGCGGACACGACGGAGGACACGAGGACCAGTGCAAGGACGATGGCGACGGGGAGCGACGCGCGAGCGGCCATCGTGGCAACCCTCCGGTTCGGTCCCATATGGAGGGAGTCGTAGATAAAACTCCCGCCGAATCCATCAGCCGAACCGGAACTCGACCCCGTGGGACCCGCGCGGGTAGCTCCAGCGGATCGCGTCCTTCCCCAGATGCTTGCAGACGACCGCGCAGGCCCCCATCTCGATGCACCCCTCCACGTTGTACACGAGCTCCCCCTTCTCGAGCCGGTACACCTTCGCGGGGCACACGTAGAGACATGGCTTGCTCTCGCACGTGCGGCAGATCGCCGTGTCGACCGTGATGAAGGGCTCCTCGTCGAACTCGAACTTGTCGAGGCCCACGCGGTCCTCCACGGAGACGGCCTTCGACGGGTCGAGCTTCGCGGGCTCCGGCATCCTGGCTCGGCGCCGACAAACCGGGACGGGTACTAAACCGTTGGGAATGGACCCGGGTCGTGCGCCTCGGGTCGACGTTATCAGAGCTAGGATTCATGGAGATACGTTCTATATACGGGCCTCCCACCTCGGGGCCGCCACCGCACGACGGCGCGTCCGCACGTGTGGCCTGAGCCCATGTCCGACGAACGTTCCCGGCCCCGGCCTGTCCCCCAGGACTGGGACCTCTCCGCCCTCTCCCCCGAGGAGGTCCGCGAGATCTACCTCCGGTTCATGGATATCGACCCCAAGGGCGGGGTGATTCGCCTCCTCGGCCACCGCTACGGCTTCCTCCGGCCCGAGGTCCTCGTGAACATCCAGAAGCAGCTCGAGCAGACCGTGGGCGCGAGCACGAAGGGCTTCCTGTACCTTGCGGGGGAGCGGAGTGCGGAGGCGGACCAGGGTCTCTCTGGCAAACTCCTCGAGGGCCTGGATGCGAAGCGCCTCAGCGTGGAGGCGTTCCGCCGCCTCGCGGACGCCCTCGCGATCATCGGGTACGGCCGCTTCGAGCTCGTCGCGTCCGACCTCGGGTCCGGGGAGTACGCGTTCACGCTCCGGAACAGCCCGATTGCGGAGGCGTATGGCGCCTCGAAGAAGCCCGTGTGCCACCTCCTCGCTGGTTTCCTCGGCGGGGTCTCTCGTCGCCTCCTCGACCGCGACTTCCTTTGCGAGGAAACCGCGTGCCGCGCGCAGGGACTCGAGGTCTGCCGCTTCGAACTGCGCCCCGCGCCCCGCCCCTAGGACTCCTTGCACAAGGGTTTTTACCCCTCCCGCCTTCCCGCCGTGGGACAAGGTACGATGGTGGAGCGTTTCGACGCGATCGTCGTCGGCGCCGGACCCGCCGGCTCCGCGGCGGCCCTCACGCTCGCCCGGAAGGGTTTCTCGACGCTCCTCGTGGAGAGGGGCCGTGCCCCTGGCGTGAAGAACATGTTCGGAGGGCGGGTCTACGCCTGGCCCCTCGCGGAGGTCCTCCCCGACTGGGCGAGGGACTGCCCCCGGGAGCGCGTCGTCACGAAGGAGGGGATCGCGTTCCTCACGGAGGACGCGTCCCTCGGCCTCACATTCGACAGCCCCCGGCTCGGGGAGGGCCGCGGGGCGAGCTTCACCGCGATCCGGGCGAAGTTCGACGCGTGGCTCGCGAAGAAGGCGGAGGACGCGGGGGCCATGTTCATCACGGGGATCCGCGTGGACGACCTGTGGCGGGAGTCGGGCCGCGTCCGCGGCGTCCACGTCGAACCGGGCGACCGCGTCGCAGCGGACCTCGTCGTGATCGCGGAGGGCGCGACCTCGAGCCTCGTGCGGAAGGCAGGGCTCAAGGCCGACGTCGAGCCGCGGGAGGTCTCCGTGGGCGTGAAGGAGACGATCGAGCTGTCCGCGGAGACGATTGAGGAGCGCTTCAGCCTCGGGACGGGCGAGGGGGCCGCCTACGTCTATGCAGGGCACGCCTCCCTCGGCCTCCGGGGCGGAGGGTTCCTGTACACGAACCAGACGTCCGTCTCCCTCGGCCTCGTCGTGTCCTCGGAAGACCTCGCGACGCGCAAGGTCGAGGTCCACGAGGTCCAGACGAAGTTCCGCATGCATCCGTCGATCCAGCGGCTCCTGAAGGGCGGGAAGATCGTGGAGTACAGCGCCCACCTCGTGCCCGAGCTCGGGGCGAACATGCTCCCCCGCCTCATGGCGGACGGCGTCCTCGTCGTCGGGGACGCGGCAGGATTCCTCATCAACAACGGGTACACGTTCCGCGGGGTGGACCTCGCGATCGCCTCCGGAGTCGCCGCGGGGGAGGCCGCGGAGGCGGCCCGAGCCGCCGGCGGGATGAGCGGAGCGAACCTCCGGGCGTACGAAGCGGCTCTACGGCGGAGGAACGTCCTCACGGACCTCGAGACCTTCCGGAAGGCCCCCCTCTACCTGAAGAACCCCCGCCTCTTCGACGTGTACCCGCGCCTCCTGATCGAGCTCGCCCAACGCGTGTACGAGGTCGACGGGAGCGGGAAAGGACGGATCCTCGACGCGGTCCTCGGGGAGTCGAAGGTCGAGGGCCTCTCGAAGCTCACGATGCTCCGGGACCTCCTCAGGGGAGCGCGGTCCATGTGACGGGCCCCGGGGCGACGGCCGCGCGGGTGGGCCTCCGGACCATCGTCTGCATCAAGCAGGTCCCGAAGGCCCAGGAGCTCTCGGTGGACCCCGTGACGAAGACCCTCAAGCGGGTCGGCGTGCCGAGCGAGATCAACCCGCCGGACCAGAACGCCCTCGAGGCGGCCCTCCGACTCCGCGAGGTCCACGGGGGCGAGGTCCTCGTCCTCTCCATGGGCCCGACGTCCTTCGACGAGAGCCTCGAGCGGGCCATCGCGATGGGTGCGGACCGCGCGTACCTCGTGTCCGACCGGGCCCTCGGCGGGTCCGACACGGTCCCCACGGCGAACACCCTGAGCGCGGCGATCCACAAGATCGGGGACTTCGATCTCGTCCTGTGCGGGGAGGAGACGACGGACTCCTCGACGGGCCACGTCGGCCCGGGGATCGCGGGCCACCTCGGCATCCCGCAGATCACGTACTGCTCCGAGATCGAGGTGGCCGACGGCAGGGTGCGCGGCACCCGGATGATCGAGGACGGGGCGGAGACGTGGGAGTGCGCCCTCCCCGCCCTCGTCACAATCGACTTCGGCTGCAACCGGCCGAGGGCTCCGACCCTGACGGGGAAGATCCGGGTGAAGCGGGGCGGGCTCGTCACCCACTGGTCCGCGGCGGATCTCGGACTCGAGCCGTCGAGGATCGGGCTCCGCGGGTCCCCGACGATCGTCGCGAAGGTCGAGACGGTCCAGCTCCCGGACCGCAAGGGTCGGATCTTCCACGAGGAGCCCGCCGTCGCCGTCGCCCTCCTCCTCGACGCCCTTCGGAACGACGGGGTGGTCCGTGCATGACGTCCGCCGTGCCGGAAGGCCACGAGGGCGTCTGGGTGTTCGTCGAGGCCCGACGGGGCACCCTGCGGGACGTGAGCGTCCAGCTCATTGGGGAGGCCCGCCGGATTGCGGACCGGAAGGGGACCGTCCTCAGCGGGGTCCTCCCGGGCTGGGGCGTCGAGGGCCTCGCGCAGCAGGCGATCGAGTACGGGCTCGACCGGGTGTACCTCGTCGAGGATCCCCGCCTGGAGACGTACACGTCCCGGCCCTACACGAAGGTCATGGCGACCCTGATCCGGAAGCACCGCCCCGAGATCGTCCTCTTCGGGGCCTCGAAGAACGGGAGGGACCTCGGAGGCCGGCTCCACGCGGTCATCGACACGGGCCTCGCCGCGGACTGCGTCCGTTTCGACGTGACCCCGGAGGGGTACCTCGACATGATCCGGCCGGCCTTCGGGGGACGCAGCCTGGCCCACATTCACTGCGAGAAGCATCGCCCCCAGATGGCGAGCGCCCGCCAGAACGTCTTCCGGCCGCCGCTCCGCGACCCCCGCCGGACGGGGGAGGTCGTCCAGGAGGACGTGGAGATTACGGACACCGACGTCGACACGCGCGTCGTGAAGTTCGTCGAGACGCCGAAGCACGACGTGAGCAAGATCGACGACGCGCGGATCCTCGTCGCGGGCGGGGCGGGCCTCGGTGACCCGAAGAACTTCGTCCTCCTCGAGGACCTCGCCCGCGTCCTCGGCGGCGAGGTCGCCGCCTCTCGGAAGCCCGTGGACGCGGGCTGGATGCCCAAGGCGGTGCAGGTCGGCCAGACGGGGAAGACGGTCCGGCCGGTCCTGTATGTGGCCGTGGGCATCAGCGGGGCCGTCCAGCACCTCGCGGGGATGCAGGAGTCCGGGAGGATCGTCGCGATCAACAGCGACCCCAAGGCCGCGATCTTCGAGATCGCGGACTACGGAATCGTCGGGGACCTGTTCCAGGTCGTGCCGGAACTCATCCGCCGCCTCCGGGCGGCCCGCGGGGCGGAGGCGCCCGCGGAGCTCCCGGCAGCAGCTCCTTGACATCGACCCGGCGCAGGGTGAGCCCGAAGACGGACTGGAAGTGGACGATCACGGACGCCTTGACGTCCTCCAGGTCCACGGGGTGTTCGAGGACCTCCGCCATGGACGTCATGATGTCTCCCGCGTGGCCGCACGGGCGGATCCTCCGGAAAGCCGCGAGGTCCGTCGTCACGTTCTGGGCGAATCCGTGGAACGAGACGCCGCGGTGGACGGCGAGCCCGATCGACGCGAGCTTGCGTCCTCGGACCCAGACCCCTCGCTCGGACGCCTTCCGGCCCGCCTCGATCCCGAAGTCCGCGGACGTCCGGATGAGGACCTCCTCGAGCTCCGTCACGAGGCGCTTGACCTGGAGGCGGTCCGGGAGCCGGAGGATCGGGTACCCGACGAGCTGGCCGGGGCCGTGGTACGTCGCCTCCCCGCCCCGTTCGACCTCAACGACCTCGAGCCCTGGTTCGAGGATGTCGGCCGGGGTTCCGCGGCGGCCGAGGGTGATCACGGGCTCGTGCTCGACGAGGATGAGTCCGTCCCGGATCCGGTCCTCCGCCCGGCGGTCCACGAGGGCGTGCTGGAGTGCCCACACCTCCCGGTACGGCCGGCGGCCGAGGTCGAGGAGCCATCCCTCCGGCATCACGACGATCTCGCGGTCCCGTCCCGTCGTCATCTCGAGCATCCGCGCGTCCCCCGCTCACCGGTTCAGCACATGGATCGCCTGCCCGAGGGCGGCCTCCGCCCCCTCGAGAATCCCCTCGGGGAGAGTCGGGTGCGGGTGGGTCGTCAGGGCGACGTCCTCCACGGTGGCCCCCATCTCGATCGCGAGGGCGAGTTCGCTGATCAGGTCGCTCGCCCGCGGCCCGATGATCTGCGCGCCCAGGAGGAGTTTCGAGTCCGCGTCCATGACGATCTTCACGAAGCCCTCGGACTCGCCCTCCGTGAGGGCCCGACCGATCGCCGCGAAGGGGACCTTCCCGATCCGTACCCGGTGCCCCGAGGCGGTCGCCTGGACCTCGAACCTCCCGACCGTCGCAATCTCCGGGTCCGTGAAGATCGCGGAGGGCAGGGCCCCGTGGTCCACCTCCGTGGGACGGCCCGCCGAGGCCTCCGCGGCGACGAGCCCCTCCCGGGTCGCCTTGTGCGCGAGGAACGGTGGCCCGACGACGTCCCCCACGGCGAAGACGTCGGGGTTCGAGGTCCGCATCTGGCGGTCCACGAGGATCTGCCCCTTCGCGTCCGCCTTCACGCCGGCCCGGTCGAGGCCCAGGCCGGCCGTGTTCGCCCGGCGTCCGACCGTCACGAGGACGACATCCGCGAGGACCTCGAGGGATCCCTCCGGCGTTTCGACGTCGACGACGGCCCGGCCGTCCGCCTCCCGCCATGCCTTCGCCTGGGACTTCACGTGGGACTCGATCCCAAGGCGTTTGAGGGACCTCCCGAGGACCCGGACGACCTCGGGGTCCATCCCCGGGAGGAGCTGCTCGAGGATCTCCACGACGACGACCTTCGTGCCGAGCTTCGCGTAGAACGTGCCAATCTCGAGCCCCGACACCCCGCCCCCGATGACGAGCATCGTCCCCGGGATCCGCGGGAGCTCGAGGGCCTCCTTCGTGCTGAGGATCCGCGTGCCATCGAAGCGGAACGCGGGGAGGTCCGAGGGCCGCCCGCCCGTCGCGAGGATCGCCCTGTCAAAGGAGACCTCCTCCCGCGTGCCGTCCCCGGTCCGGACCTCGAGGGCCTTGGGCCCGACGAAGGACGCCTCCCCGGACACGACCTCGACCCCGTTCCCCTTGAGGAGCTGCCCGACCCCGCCCACGAGGCGGTCAACGACGGACGCCTTCCAGGCCTGGAGGCGGCCCATGTCGACGGCCACGGGCCCCGTCAGCACGCCCCACTCCCCCGCCCGCCGGATCGAGGCGACGAGGTTCCCCGTGTGGATGAGGGCCTTGCTCGGGATGCAGCCGTAGTTGAGGCACTCCCCGCCGAGCTTGTGCCGCTCGACGAGGAGGACCCTCTTCCCGAGCTGGGCCGCGCGGATCGCCGCGGGGTACCCTCCGGGGCCCCCGCCCACCACGACGACGTCCGCGTGGCGCGCCATGGGCGGACGGAAGGGGCGTCGCTCCCTTATCCCTTTCCGTGCGAGCCCGCGGGATCCGTCACGGGGGTGGAGGCGGCGCGGGCGGTCCCGACGTCGGCCGCCGGCGGCGGCGCAGGAGGAGGGCCGCGACGAGGATTCCGGCCGCGACGATGACGAGGATTCCCCAGTACGGCGACTTCAGGAAGAGGTCCGCCACGGGATCCCCCGCAGCCGCGGGCTGGATCGCGTACTGGTCCTTCGTCGTCCCGATGTGGGACCGGGCCTCCGCGGGGCTCACGTTCCGGAGCTCGAACACGGGGTCCGCCGTCCCTCCCGACGGCACGACGAGGGCGTACCCCACGACCATCCCGTCGTCAGGGCTGTAGTACGTCGCGACGTAGGGGGCGGACCCGGGCGGGAGGTACGGGTCCATCGGCAGCGGGGCGCTCGCGATCTCGTAGACCGTGTGGAACTGCCCGTCCGCGAGGGTCATCTGCCTCTCCGATGCCACATAGCAGGAGGAGACAGGCGTCGACACATCATGGATCGTGCCGTCGGCCAGGTACTCCACGCCTCCCACGAGGACCGTGATCTGGGCGAGGTCGACCGGGAACCCGTCGAGGCCCGTGACGATGACCCCGGCGGTCCCGGAGAGAGCCTCGTGGATCGCCTCGAAGAGGTCCGCCTCATCCTCGGGATCGAGGCCTGTGACGTCGATCGTCCCGGCGACCGTCCCGCCGAAGGTCGCGGTCGCGTTCGCGCACCACGCGTCCCCGTCCTCGAGGGGGAAGTCGAACCGGTCGAGGGCGGGCGCGAAGACGGACCGGACCTGCGCGTCGACGTCCGCGGTCGCGCGGAGGTTCAGGGTCTCGTAGGCGACCGTCTGCTCGCACGTCGTGTCGTTCATCTCGATCCTCGGGAGGCCCGTCGCGACGAAGGTCACGAGGGACTCGACGGACGCGTTCGTCGTGGACTCTCGGAGGGCGAGGTCCGAGGCGTTGTGGAGGGCCACCTCGGAGTCGACCTCCAGGTAGCGGACGTCGAGGTCCACGGTGATCCTCCGGCTCGACGTCGGGACACCGGGGTACATGCACAACCCCCAGTACGGGTCACGCGTCCCCGTGTACGTCCCGGGGTCCGGGAGGGCGTCGATCGTCGCGTCGAGGGCGAAGTGGAAGTCGAGGCCCACGACGACGTCCGTCGTGATCTCGACGGTCGGATCCGCCGCGCCGGTGACCTCGGAGACGCCCCACACGTCGAGGCTCCCCGTGGCGCTCAGGGCCGCGATCGTGAGGTTGTCCGTCATCGCGTCCTGCTCGCGGATCATGTCGAGGTACGGCTCCAGGAGGACACCGAGATCCAGCTCCGTCCCATAGCCCGCGGAGTCGCCGACCTCGAGGGCGGGGACCGGGGCCTGGGAAGCCGCGGGCGGGGCGAGAGCCGCCGCGAGGACGAAGAGACTCACGAGACACGGGACGAAGATCGGGCGGACGATGGGATGCATGGGACCCTCCACCGGGGGAGCCACGGCCCGTGCGCGATAAAAGGCTTGTGTTAGGGTTCCCCCTACATGCATGGTCCTCCTCGGGGGGCTGCGCGCGTCCATCCCGGATCGGGCTCACTCGAGCCCGACGAAGAGGGTCGCGGGGTGCTCGAGGTAGCTCCGGACGGATTGAACGAAGGCCGCCCCTACGTGCCCGTCGATGGCCCGGTGGTCGAAGGAACAGGAGAGGTACATCATGTCCCGGACGACGATCTGGTCGTCCCGGACGACCGGGCGCTTCTCGATCCGGTGGATCCCGAGGATCGCGACCTCGGGCCAGTTGATGATCGGGGTCGCCAGGATCCCGCCCTCCTTCCCGAGGGACGTGATCGTGAACGTGGAGCCCTGGACGTCTTGGAGGGAGAGCTCCTTCTCCCGCGCGGCCGTCGCGAGGCGGTCGATCTCCTTCGCGAGTCCCCAGACGTCCCTCCGGTCCGCGTCACGCACGACGGTGACCGTGAGGCCCTCCTCCGTCGCGGTCGCGATCCCCACATGGTAGTACCGCTTCACGACGATCTCCCCCCGCGCATCGTCGACGCTCGCGTTCAGGGTCGGGAACTCCCGGAAGGCCGCGAGGACCGCCTTCACGATGAACGGGAGGAACGTGAGGCGCACGCCCTTCCGTTCCGCCTGCTCCTTGAGGTGGTCCCGGAGGTGAACGAGCTGGGTCATGTCGACTTCGTCGACGTACGTGAAGTGGGCCGCCGTGGCCTTCGACTTCGCCATCTTCTCGTGGATCCGCTTGCGGAGGCCGTGGATGGGGAGCCGTTCCTCGACGCCGGGAGAGGCGGCGGTCGCGACGGCCTTTGGGGCCACTGCCCCCACGGGGCCGGGCCCGGAGCCCTTCGCCCCTCGGACATCGTCCTCCGTCACCCGGCCCCCCGGACCGGTCCCTCGGAGTCCCGCGAGGTCGACCCCGAGCTCCTTCGCGAGTCGCCGGACGGACGGGGCCGCGGGGACAGGGCCGCCGGGGGCGCGGGGCGCGGGCGGCGCGGGGGGAGCCGGCGCGGCCCAGGGCGGCGGCGGCTTCGTGGCGGGCGCGGGCGGGGGCGGCGCCGCCTCGCCGGACTCCCCGAGGACGAGGAGCACGGATCCGACCTTGACGACCTCCCCCTCCTTCGCGCGGAGTTCGAGGACGGTCCCCGTCACGGGCGACGGGATCTGGACCGTGACCTTGTCCGTCATGACCTCGACCATGGGGTCGTCCTCCTTGATCGGGTCGCCGGGCTTCACGAACCACTTGACGACCTCCCCCTCGTGGACCCCTTCGCCGATGTCGGGGAGCTTGAACTCGCGGACCATCGCCTCGCCTCGTCCGGCCCGGGCTCCCAAGCCTTCGTCTCGGTATAACGGTTTGCCACGCCCCGCCCCTTCGCTCGGGCGCAGCACCCCCTCTCCCGGGTCCCGACAACAAGCGTTTTATGGTCTTCGACCCATGTCTCTCGCGGGAGGAGTTGGGCTGTGGAGGAGTGGCACAGACCGGTGGGCGTGATTTGTGCACGACGGCCTGGCTCCCTCGGCGACCGGGAGTTTGTTCGCCTACGGCCTGGCGGCTTTGGCGGCACCCTCTCCCCGGCGCCCGAGGACCGGGGTCGGTAGAGTCCCGGCCTGCTCCTCCTTTCCTCGGGACGACGGACAGGTGAGCGTGCGGTGAGACCCCTCGGGATCACGATCCTCGGGATCCTCGTCGTCCTCGCCGCCGTCATCATCACGGTGATCGGGGTCATGGGGATCCTCGTCGGGCTCGCGTTCCTCGTCCCCGGGGCCCCCGCCCCCGCGGGCCCCCTCCTCCTCGGGGGCCTGACGTACTTCGTGATCGGCCTCGTCCTCGGGATCTCGGGGACGGGCCTCCTCCGCCTTCGGCCGTGGGCCTGGTGGCTCGCCCTCCTCGCGGCGGTCGGCTATCTCGCGTACGTCGCGTACGGAGTCTACGAGGACACGAAGCCCCCGGGTCCCGGCCTCACCCTGACGTCCGCGGTCACCCTCGGGGTCGTCGGGGTGATCCTCGCGTACCTCGTGAGCGTGCACCGCTCCTTCCGGCGGCCTCCCGCGGTGCGCTGAAGGACCCTCGTGGCGGCCTAGAAGGCCATGACCCGTTCGATCCCCGCGAGCACGCGGTCCGCGTTCGGCAGGTAGACGTCCTCGAGGGCGTAGGGGAACGGGGTGTCGAATCCCGTGACCCGGACGATGGGGCCATGGAGGAACTCGATCGCCTTCTCCGCGATCGTCGCGCTGATCTCCCCGCCGAAGCCGCCCGTCCGGGGCGCCTCGTGGACGACGACGACGCGCCCCGTCTTCTTCGCCGACTCGAGGATGGCGGGTTCGTCGAGCGGGACAAGGGTCCGCAGGTCGAGGACCTCCGCGTCGATCCCCTTCGGGGCCGCCCGCTCCGCAGCCTCGAGGCAGACGTTGACCATGTACCCGTACGCGATCAGGGAGACGTCGGTCCCCTCCCGCCTCGTCTTCGCGGACCCGAGGGGGACCGTGTGCTCCCCCTCCGGGACCTCCTCCCGGAAGGCCCGGTACAGCTTCTTCGGCTCGAGGAAGAGGACGGGGTCCGGGTCGCGGATCGAGGACGTCAGGAGCCCTTTCGCGTCCGCGGGGGTCGAGGGCACGACGACCTTGAGCCCCGCCGTGTGGCAGAAGTACGCCTCTGAGGACTGGGAATGATAGTGCCCCCCACGGATTCCGCCGCCGAAGGGCGTGCGGATCGTCATGGGGACGGAGTACTGGCCCCCGCTCCGGTAGCGGAGCTTCGCGGCCTCCGAGACGAGCTGGTCGAAGGCGGGGTAGATGAAGTCCATGAACTGGATCTCGGGGACAGGTCGTAAGCCGTAGAGGGCCATCCCGATCGCGGCCCCGATGATCCCGTTCTCCGCGAGGGGCGTGTCGAACACGCGGTCGGGGAACTCGTCGAGGAGGCCCTCCGTGCATCGGAACACGCCGCCGTTCCGGCCGACGTCCTCCCCGAGGACGACGACCCGGTCGTCCCGGCGCATCTCCTCCCGGAGGGCGTTGTTCACGGCCTGGACCATCGTCATCGCGGGCATCGCGTCACGACTCCGTTGCGTAGTACTCCGCGTAGGGGTCTCCCGGGGCCGCGTGCCCGGGGAGCCGCTCCTGGAGGTCGGGATCGTCCTTGAACGGCCGCAGGTCGGGGTCCTCGTCCAGGCGGTCCGCATAGTCCGCCTGGAGCTCCACGGCCCGGAGGAAGTGCTCGATTGCCTTCGCGCGGTCTCCCATGCGCGCCGCGATTCGGGCGAGGTTGTAGTGGGCGCTCGCGCGGGAGGGCTCGAGGCGGACCGCCCGCTCGTACGCCTCCGCGGCCGCGGGGAGGTCCCCCGCGTTGAGGAGATCAAACCCGAGGCTGTTCCAGCCCTGCGGGTTCTCCGGGAAGGCGTCGCACACGAGTCGGTCCACGCGGGCGGCCTCCTCGTACTTCCCGTCGGAGCCGAGGCAGGCGGCCGCGAGGGCCGCCGCGTCCACGTCGACGTCCCCCTTCCTCTGGAGGAGGGGCCGCAGGAGGGCCAGGGCCTCCTTCGTCTGCCCCTGCTTGAAGAGCTCGTGGGCCCGCCGGACCGCGGAACCTGTGGACGGCGCGCTCGGCGGCGCGTCTCCGGGTCGCTTCGGCGTCGGCTCACCTCCTCCCGAGGGCGCGGGCGAGCTGCTCTTCGAGGTGGGGCGGCATGGCCTCGTACACGTCCGTGAACATCGTGTCGATCGCCGGCCTCGGCGCAGCCTCCGCCTCCGCGACCGCGCGGGTGATCGCGTCCCCGATCTCCCGCTCGAGGCCCGCCTCGCGTCCCGCGTCCCAGCCCGTCGTCGCCTCGAGGTGCCGCCGGAAGAGGACGAGGGGATCCCGGGCGCGCCAGACCGCGGCCTCCGCTTCGTCCCGGTACCGCGAGGGGTCGTCGCTCGAGCTATGGGGCCCCAGGCGGTACGTGAGGGCCTCGACCATCGTGGGCCCGCCCCCGCTACGCGCGCGCGCCGCGGCCTCCCGGACGGCGCCGTACACCGCGAGGGCGTCCATCCCATCGACTCGAACCCCGTCGAAGCCGTAGGCCTGGGCCTTCTCCGCGAGGGTCGCGGACGCCGTCTGCCGGCCCACGGGCAGGGAGATCGCCCACTGGTTGTTGTTGCAGAGGAACACGCAGGGCACGCGGAACACGCCCGCGAAGTTCATCCCCGTGTGGAAGTCCTGGGTGCTCGTGGCCCCGTCCCCGAAGTACACGAGGACCGCGTCGCCGGATCCGCGGATCCGCATGCCCCATGCGATGCCGACGGCATGGGGGATCTGCGTCCCCACGGGGGACGAGATGGACAGGTAGTTCCCCTTCCGGTAGACGTAGTGGCAGGGCATCTGCCGTCCGTGGAGCGGGTCGTCCGCATTCCCGAGGAACTGGCAGATCATGTCCTTCAGGGGCATCCCGCGGACGAGGGCGGCTCCGGGCTCCCGGTACTGGGGGACGATCCAATCCCCGGGCGCCATCGCCATCGCGGCCCCGACGATCGCGGCCTCCTGTCCGATCGACGGACCGTAGAAGCCGATCCGCCCCTGGCGCTGGAGGCCGAGCATCCGCTCGTCGAGGATCCGCTCCGTCATCATGCCCCCGTACAGGGCGAGGCGTTCCGCCTCCGAGAGCTTCGGATTGACGGCGGGATCCGCGGACCCGTCGTCCCGGATGACTCGAAGAGGCTCGGCCATGGCCCTGTGGCGTCCTTCGGAGGCGCCCCGCCCGAAAGAATCCTGGGGGCCGGCTTAAGGCTATCGTCCTCCCTCACGTTCATAACGCCGCGCAACTTCCCGCGCCCGTGGACTCCCCGCTCCGGGGCCGCACGAGCGGATACCTCGCGATCGTCGTCGCGGCGATTCTGTTCGGTGCGTGGCCGAGCGCCGCGGACTTCGTCCTCGATGACGTCCACCCGATCACTCTCACGATCCTCATCCAGGGGATCCCCGGGCTCCTCATGGTCCCGTGGCTCCGGCGCTTCCGCGTCTCCCGGAGGGACGCGGTCCTCCTCCTCGGCACGGCCGTCGCGGGAGGGGCCCTCGCGCCCGCTTCCTACTTCTTCGGCCTCGAGCGCACGACGCCCGCGAACGCGGTCCTCCTCTCGAACACGGAGGCCTTCTTCACGATGATCTTCGCGTTCGTCCTCCTCAAGGAACGGATGAACCCGCGGGGCTACCCCGCCTTCGGGGGGATTGCCGCCGGGGCGTTCGTCGTGACGACGGACCTCCGCCTCGGCGACGTCTCGTTCCTCCCCCACCTCGTCGGGAACCTCCTCCTCGTCGTGAGCGCGGTCTTCTGGGCCCTCAACAACGTCGGGAGCACGGTCCTCCTCCGGCGCCTGCGAATCCTCCCCCTCCTCTCCCTCCAGTTCCTCCTCGGCTCGGGCCTCCTCGTGCCCTTCGCCCTCGCGGCCCGCGGCCCCTTCGCCGTCGGCCCGGAGGACGCGCCCTTCCTCTTGCTCCTCGCGGTCGGCGGAATCGGTGTGTTCGCGGTCCTCTTCTTCCACGCGTTCAGGACAATCGGGGCCATGCGGAGCGGCGCCGTCCTCTCGACCTCGGCCCTGTGGGGCGTCCTCCTCGCGTACTTCCTCTTCCCCGGGGAAACCCTGAGCCCGACGCAGCTCGCGGGCGGGGCCGTCATGCTCGGCTCCCTCATCGCCCTCTATTTCCTCGGGGAGCGAGGGGCGCCCACGTCGGCCCCGGTCGAAACGTTGAAGGCCGCCCCGTCGGATGGGCCGAGGCCACCGTGACGCCGGACGCGCCGCCCGACACCCCGTACGCGCGCCTCTCGGGCCTCGCGAGGACCCTCGCCGCGAACCGGAGGCGCCTCGAGAAGCGGGCCCTCCTTGCCGCTTTCCTGTGCTCCCTCCGGAAGGACGAGGTCGCCCCTGCGGTCCACCTGATCGTCGGCCGGATCTTCGCGGAGGCCGACGGCCGGACCCTGAAGGTCGGCTGGGCGACCCTCAAACGGGCCCTCTCCGACGTCCGCCAGACGACCCTCGGGGCGGAGCCCCTCACGGTCCTCGAGGTGGCCCGCGCCTTCGCCCAGATCGCCGCGACGGAAGGCCCCGAGTCCGTGAAGGTCCGGCGCCGGATCCTCGACTCCCTCCTGGGCCGCGGGACGGCGGACGAGCGCGAGATCCTCCTCCGGACGATCTTCGGGGAGATGCGGATTGGGGTCAACGAGGGCGTCATGCTCGATGGGATCGCGGACGCAGCCCAGGTCGACCCCGAGGCCGTTCGGACGGCCCAGATGTTCTTGGGGGACCTCGGCACCGTCGCGGAGGTCGCCCTGTTCGAAGGGGCCGAAGGGCTCGCCAGGCACAGAATCCGACTCCTCGCCCCCGTGAAGCCCATGCTCGCGGAGCTCGCGAAAACCCCGGAGGAGATCCTCGAAGAGCACGGCGGCGTGACGGCCGTCGAGGTGAAGTTCGACGGGGCCCGGATCCAGATCCACCGGGACGGCGACCGCGTCCGGATCTTCAGCCGCCGGCTCAGCGACGTGACCGCGGGCCTGCCCGAGGTCGTCGAGTTCGCGCGCGCCCTCCCCACGCCCCGGTTCATCCTCGAGGGGGAGGCCGTCGCCGTGGACGCCGAGGGTAGGCCCCTCCCGTTCCAAGACCTCATGCGCCGGTTCCGGAGGGTCCACGGGATCGAGGCGGCCCGCGAGGCGATCCCCCTCAGGCTGTACCTCTTCGACCTCCTGTACCTGGGCGACGCGTCCCTCGTCGACGCGCCGTACGAGCAGAGGTGGACCCTCCTCGAGGGGCTCGTCCCCCGGGAGGTCCTCGCGACCCGGCGCATTGCGCACACGAAAGGGGAGATCGAGTCCGGGCTCGCGGAAGCCCTCGCGGCCGGACACGAGGGGATTATGGCGAAGGCCCTCGCGTCGCCCTACACGGTGGGCACGCGGCGGAAGCGCTGGTTCAAGCTGAAGCCCGCGGACCTCCTCGACGTCGCGATCGTCGCGGCGGAGTGGGGAAGCGGCCGGCGGGAGGGATGGCTCTCGAACTACTGGCTCGCGGTGCGGGACGCGAAGACGGGGGGGTTCCAGATGATCGGGAAGACGTTCAAGGGCCTCACGGACGCGGAGTTCGCCTCGATGACGGAGCGCCTGCGGTCCCTCGCCGTCTCCGAGGAGCGCTGGGGATTCCACGTCCGACCCGAGGTCGTCGTCGAGGTCGCGTACAACGAGATCCAGAGAAGCCCCCACTACCCGAGCGGGTTCGCCCTGCGGTTCGCGCGGATTGTCCGGATCCGGGACGACAAGGGCCCCTCGGACGTCGACTCGTACGCGCGTCTCAAGGACCTGTACGCGAGGCAGTTCGAGCGGAAGGGGCGAGGGCCGGGCGTTCGGCGGTGAGCCTCGCCCCGGAGGGACCGCGAGGGCCGTCACCCCGACCCGCGGGATCTGGTCACCTCGTCTCCGTGTCCTTGTCGGGCCGGGAGGCCCGGGCCGCCTCCGCCCCGGCCGCGAGGTAGATCCCCCCGAGGGCCAGGGCCGCTCCGACCCCGATCGCCAGGCCCGGGACTTGGTCCAGGAGCACCCAGGCGAGGAGGCTCGACCCGATCGGCTCCCCGACGAGGGAGAGGCTCACGACGGGGGCCGGGACCCACCGGAGGGACCAGTTGTACAGGGTGTGTCCTCCGATCTGCGGGATCAGGGCGAGGGCGAGGAACAGGACGAGCTCCCGTCCCGCATCCCCCGCGGGGGCCAGGCTCGACCCGAGGACGAGGGCGTAGACGAGGAGGACCGCCGTCGCGGTCGCGTACACGACGAACGCGTACCCGACGAGGGAGACCCGTTGCCGCAAACTCCGGCCGAACAGGAAGTAGAGGCCCGCCATGACGCCCCCGAGGAACGCGAGGACGTCCCCGCCCAAGGTCGCCCCGGAGACCCCGTAGTCGGTGAGGGCGATCACGACGACACCGGAGAAGCCGAGGACGATGCCCGCCGCGGTCCGCGCGGAGAGGCGCTCCCGCAGGACGAAGTGGGAGAGAAGGCCCACGAGGAGGGGATGGGACGTCACGAGGACGACGGAGCTCGCGACGGTGACGCCCTGGACCTTGAGGGACGTGATCCAGAGGGCGAAGTGGGTCGCGAGGATGGCGCCGACGAGGGCCATGAGCCCCGCGTCCCGCCTCGTGACCCCGCGGAACGCGGCCCCCCGCCGCCAGGCCGCGAAAGGCGCGAGGACCGCCGTCGCGAGGGCGAGCCGCCAGAGCGCGATCGTCACGGGCGGGCTCTCGCTCCACGTGATGAAGATTGCGGCCGTGGACACGGAGGCAACCGCGACCGCGATCCCGGCGTACGGGCTCGCCCGCATCCGGCGGGGGAGTGCGTCCCCCTCTATCTAACGTCTCTGCCCCGGCGGGCGGACGTCACGGGCCCGGAGGCGGGGGTCCCTGGGGCGGCCCCGGCGGACCCTGCGGGGGATACGCGGGCGGGTAGCCTTGCGGATATCCCGGCTGCGGGTATGGCCCGGTCCCGGGCGGCATCATCATCGGACGCCGCCGGCGCCGCGACGCGAGGACGGCCACGACGACCAGGAGGACGACCAGGGCGATGGCCCCGACCCCGATGAGGAACAACCCGAGCGAGCCCGCCTGGTACTTGAAGGAGACGAGGTCCAGCCGGCCCTGGAGGACGTCGGAGTTGTCGTACGAGTCCACGCGGATGATGGCGCCCGCGGCCTCCGAGTAGTAGGAGATCTCGTACCCTCCGAACTGGTCGACCTGGATCCCCGCAGCGCGGAACGTCCCGGCCGGGGTCACGATGTCGCCTTCCTGCACGACGGCCGCGTCGTAGCTGACCGCTGTCGACGAAGTCCCGAAGACCGTCGTCGTGGTCTGGGTCGTCGTCTTCGACCACGAGGCGCCGAAGCTGAGGGGGAAGACCGCCTGGGACATGGGCGGGTCGTACGTCACCGTCGTCTCGCCGAAGAACGAGGAGTGCTCCTTCGCGATCCCGAGGTCGGCCTCCTGGATCCACTGCTCCGTCGTGATCGTGAAGGACGACCCCCCGCTCGCCGCGGTCGTCGTCACGTTGACCTGCCAGACGGAGTAGGTGCCGCCGGTGAACGTCAGGGTCGTCCGCGCGATGACCGTGTACTGGACCGTGACGGTCGTGCTTCCCTCCGTGCCACGGAGGGTCCAATAGTCGCCGCTCGTCCACGACGGTTTGTTCTGGACTGCGCGCGCCGTGCCCGCAGCGCCGAGGGCGAACGCGGCGAGGAGGGCCAGGACGAGGGCGGCCGTGAGGAGTCTGTGGGCGTGTCTCACGTGAACCAACTCCCCCGGTCGATGCGGCACCCCGGATATGAAACTGGCGACCCGATTCTCTTTCACGAAGTCCTTTTGACGCCCTCCTCCTTATCCTCGGCTGCGGGGCGATGGCGATGGACATCGGCGACGTGCGGAGGATCGCGGTGATCGGGGCGGGCACGATGGGCGCAGGGATCGCCCAGACCTGCGCGGCGGCGGGGTTCGAGGTGTCCATGCGGGACGTCGAGGCGCGGTTCGTCGAAGGGGGCCTCCGGCGGATCCGGGAGCCCCTCGAGGCCCGCGTCTCGAAGGGCAAGATGGCCCGGGAGGACGTCGACGCGGTCTTCCGACGGATCCGCGGGACCGTGGACCTCGCGGAGGCCCTCGACGGGGCCCAGGTCGTCATCGAGGCGATCCTCGAGAAGATGGACCTCAAGCGGGCCCTGTACGCGGAGATGGACCGCCTCGGCCCGCCCGAGGTCGTCTTCGCGTCGAACACGTCTTCCCTGAGCATCACGGAGATGGCGAACGCGACGTCCCGGGCGGACCGGGTGATCGGGATGCATTTCTTCAATCCGGCGCCGGTCATGAAGCTCGTCGAGATCATCCGCGGGTCCGAGACGAGCGACGCGACGGTCCGCCTCGCCCGGGACTTGTGCGCCCGACTCGGGAAGGAGCCCGTCGAGGTCAAGGAGTCCCCGGGCTTCGTCGTGAACCGGCTCCTCGTCCCCATGCTCAACGAGGCGTTCAACCTCCTCCAGGAGGGGGCCGCGCGCGCGGAGGACATCGACAAGGCGATGAAGCTCGGCACGAACATGCCCATGGGGCCCTTCGAGCTCGGGGACTACACGGGCCTCGACGTCGCCCTCGACGTGATGGAGGTCCTCCACCGGGAGACGGGCGACCCGAGGTTCCGGCCCTCCCCCCTCCTGCGGAAGTACGTCCGGGCGGGCCGCCTGGGCCGGAAGACGGGCCGCGGCGTGTACGAGTACGGCCCGGAGTGACGCCCTCCCGGAGCCGAACCTTCATCGGTCGGCTCCCGTTACCCGGGCCGAGGCGAACCCATGCCCGGCTTCGTCCGCGTCACGATGGAGGAGCGGATCGCGATCGTCACGGTGGACCGGCCCCAGGTCCTGAACGCCCTCAACGCGGAGGTCGTCCGCGAGCTCACGATGACGTTCGAGCATCTCGCGGGCGCGCGGGACGTCGGTGCGATCGTCCTCACGGGGGCGGGCGAGAAGGCCTTCGTCGCGGGGGCCGACATCAGGGAGATGGCCTCCCTGACGGGACCCGAGATGCAGCGCTTCTCCGACCTCGGCCGGAAGCTCGGGGACGCGATCGCGGGCTGCCCGAAGCCGGTCATCGCCGCGGTCAACGGCTTCGCCCTCGGGGGCGGCTGCGAGCTCGCGATGGCGTGCGACATCCGGATCGCGTCGGACCGGGCGAGGATCGGGCAGCCGGAGATCAACATCGGGATTATCGCGGGGTTCGGCGGCACGCAACGTCTTCCGCGGCTCGTGGGCCCGGGCCGGGCGGCGGAGATCCTCCTCACGGGGGACCTTGTCGACGCGTCGAGCGCGGAGCGAATCGGCCTCGTGGACCGCGTCGTGCCCCACGACCGACTGCTCGAGGAGGCGAAGGCCCTCGCGTCCCGGATCGCATCGAAGGGCGCGATGGCCGTCGCCCTCACGAAGGCCTGCCTCCGCGCGGCCCAGGAGATGCCCCTCTCCGCGGGGCTGTCCTACGAGACGGCGGCCTTCGGGATCGTCGGGGGCACGGAGGACAGGGCGGAGGGGATGCGCGCGTTCCTCGAGAAGCGGCCGCCCGCCTGGAAGGGCGTCTGATCAGTACGACTCGAACTCCTCTTGGAGGTCGATGACGACCTGTTCGAGGACCTCCTCGAACGAGGAGCTCCGGTACTCCCGCATGCCGCCGAGCTCGCTCTGGATCCGCGCGATGAAGCTGTTCGAGCTCTTCAGGAACTCGACGTTGACCAAGGATTCCTCCATGGATGTCCCTCGCGTGGCGGCGGCGAGCGGATTGGCGTAACAGGGGTCCCTATTTAAGAGTTGCCCGCATCGTGCCCCGCGCACGAACGTCGCGTCCATCTCGGGGCCGTCCCGCGTGTCCTCCGGGAACCTTTATCTAGGACCCCCTCCTTGGCGAGCGTCCGCCCCATTGGATATCGGAGTGAAAAGCTTGGGCAACATCCGGCCGACGTACATCAAGCGGGTCGCGATCGCGCTCGTCGAGACCCACCCGAACGAGTTCACGGACGACTTCGAGCACAACAAGAAGAAGGTCTCCGAGCTCTCCGACGTCCGCAGCGTGATGATGCGGAACCGGATCGCCGGCTACGTCACCCGCTACCGACAGCGGCGGGAAGCCTGACCCGGCAAGCCTTTTCTCTTGCGGGGCCGGAGTCCCCGCGGGCGCATCGAAGCGGACGCCCATGGCCTACGCGGTCGAGACACGCGAACTCACCCGGGTCTTCGCCGGGAAGCGGAAGCTGTTCCGCCGAGCGAAGGCGCCGTCCGAGGAGGCGGACGAGGGCACAGGGCCCGTGACGGCCCTCGACCACGTGACGACCCAGATCCGCGAGGGGGAGCTGTTCGGCCTCCTGGGCCCGAACGGGGCGGGGAAGACGACCCTCATCAAGATCCTCGCGACCCTCCTCCTCCCGACCTCGGGCCAGGCCTTCGTCGCGGGCCACGATGTCGCGAAGGATGTCTTCCCGATCCGCCAGCGGATCAACATGGTCTCCGGCGGGGAGACGTCGGGGTACGGGCTCCTCACCGCGCGGGAGAACGTCTGGATGTTCTCCCAGTTCTACGGGGTCCCGAGCCAGGTCGCGAAGGACCGGATTGACAGGCTCATGCAGACGTTCGGGTTATGGGACAAGCGGAACGCGAAGGTCCGCATGCTGTCCACGGGCCAGCGGCAGAAGATGAACATGGTCCGGGGCTTCGTCACGGACCCCGACATCCTGTTCCTCGACGAGCCCACCCTCGGGCTCGACGTGAACGCCGCGCGGATCATCCGGGACTACGTGAAGACGTGGGTCCGCGGCCAGACGGGCAAGACGGTCCTCCTCACGACCCATTACATGATGGAAGCCGACGAGATGTGCGACCGGATCGCGATCATCGACCAGGGGCGGATCCTGGCCTGCGACACCCCCGCGAACCTCAAGCGGATGATCCGGCTCGACACGACGTTCCGCCTCGAGGTCGACGCCTTGCGCGAGACGACGTCCTTCGGCTCCATCCACGGGGTCAAGAACTTCTCCCTGAAGGACGACATTGCGAAGAACCGCACGAACCTCACGTTCATCCTCGAGGACGAGGCCCCCGTCGCGGAGATCCTGAGCCGGATCACGGGCCAGGGGTCCAAGGTCCACTCCCTCCAGAAGTCGGAGCCGACCCTGGAGGACGTGTTCATCAGCATGGTCGGGAGGGGGTTCGAGTGACGGGCGCGACGGTCCACCGCACGGACCTCCGGTACCGGCTCGGGCTCAACCTCCGGGCCGTCGTCGGGAGGGCCTACCCCCGGGTCATCGGTGCGAACCGGGAGCCCTCGTGGATCTTCTTCGAGGCCTTCCTCCCCCTCCTCGGGATCGCCGCGTACGTGTTCATCTACCAGGCGTTCGGGGCCCGCGCCCTCGAGGACGCCTCGGACCCTGCCGCAGTCGCTGCGATCCTCGCGAACACGAACGCCCTCGTCGCCTCCGTCGTCCTCGGCGGCACGATGGTCTCCTTCTGGCTCAACGTCCTGTGGTCCATGGCGAGCCAGCTCTACTGGGAGAAGGAGATCGGGAACCTCCAGCTCTACATGATGGCCCCGATGAACCGGATGGCCCTCCTGGGCGGGATGGCCGTGGGCGGGATGCTCATGACCTCCACGCGGGCCGTCGCGACCCTCGTCTCCGGGGTCGTCATCTTCGGCGTCGTGTTCCAGGTCGCGGATCCCCTCTTGCTGTTCGCCGTGTTCTTCGTCACCCTGATCGCCCTGTACGGGATGGGGATGATGTTCGCGTCCCTGTACCTCCTCTGGGGGCGGGAGGCATGGCACCTGTCCGCCCTCATGGAGGAACCGATCTTCTTCGCGAGCGGGTTCTACTTCCCCCTCGGGGGCCTCGCGCGGATCCCGGGCTGGGGCTCCGCCGTCGCGTTCGCGGGGACGATCATCCCCGCGGGCCTCGGGCTCGACGCGCTCCGCCAGCTGACCCTGGGCGCCACGGCCTTCGGGGGAACCCTGTGGCTCTTCACCCCGCAGGTCGAGCTCGCGATCCTCGCGATCCTGGCCGTCGTCTTCTTGGTCCTCGCAAGGTACGCCCTCGCGTACCTAGAGATGCTCGCGAAGCGAGAGGGGAAGCTGACCTCACGGCATCAGTGAGCACGCACTGGAGGACCTTCAAGATCGCCGCCTGGCTCGGCTGGGAGATGGACTCGAACTGGACGGAGCCCTGGCTCTTCGTCGTCTACTCGATCGTGAAGCCCGTGGCGGGGGCCTTCATCCTCGTCCTCATGTACTTCGTCTTCTGGTTCCTCCAGGGGCAGGACCAGGCCGCCTTCGACTACATGTACGTCGGGAACGCGTTCTTCATCTTCGTCGCCTCGACCCTCTTCGGCACGTTCCAGGTCATCCAGTCGGACCGGGAGTGGTACCAGACGATCCGGTACGTGTACATCTCCCCGATCTCCTACTACACGTACATCCTCGGTCGGGCCGCCTCGAAGGTCGTCGTGGCCACGTTCGCAGTCCTCGTCACCCTCGCCTTCGGGACCCTGTTCCTCGGCGTGCACCTGGACTTCGCGCTCTCCGAGGTCCCCATGTTCCTCGCGAGCCTCGCCCTCGGGATCGCGGTCCTCCTCGCGATCGGGATCTGCCTCGGCGGGATCTCGTTCCTCACGGCGAAGCACGTCCACGGCCTCGCGGAAGGGATCCCGGGGATCTTCTACGTGTTCTGCGCGGTCCTCTACCCCCTCTCCGTCCTCCCGGGGTGGGCCCAGACGATCGGCCGGGGGATCCCCCTCACGTACTGGTTCGACATTACCCGCCGGATCCTCAGCCCGACGACGGGGATCGACACGACCCTGGAGGGCTACACGGACATGGGAATCCTCGGCCTCCTCCTCGTGTCGACCCTCGTGTTCTTCGGCCTCAGCGTCGTCATCTTCCGGACCGGGGAGTACTTCGCCCGGAAGGCGGGGAAGATCGACATGACGACCTCCTACTGAGGCCCGTCGTCACGGGGCCTTCCGGCGCCGCGCCGACCGCTCCCGGAGGAAGGGCATCCGCTGGACGGCTCCACACCCCATGCACGTCACGACGAGTCTCCCTCGGCCCACGCGAACCCGCGCGTTCGCGGACGGGAGGAGGTACGCCCCACACGCCTTGCAGAATCTCCGCTTGAACTCCGCCGGCATCCGGACGTTGTACCGCGTCCCGATCCGGCGGGCGAGTTCGACGTAGCGACGCGCGCGCGCGGGCCGCTTCCCGAGGGCTTCCTCTTCGGCGAGGCCGAAGAGGATCGAGATCCGCTCGAGGGCGATCCTCCGCTCCTGCCCGCGGTGGCGGCGCTTGGGCACGGCCGCGGGACGGGCGGGGGGCGATAAAACCCTTGGCCGAGTTTCCTGGCAATCCTCGCGACCGCCCAATCTTTAACTAGGGACGCGTCTTGCACGCCGCGATCCCATGAAAGACCGGGTGAAGCGCATCTTCCGGAACGTCGGGGACGGGCCCGACCTCATCGTCCTCCTGAACTCCGTCGAACCCCACATCGACCTCTCCTTCTTCTACGCGACGGGCCTCACGGACGGCCTCTTCGAGGGCTGCGCGGCATGGCTGAACCCCGACGGCGGGTGCGACATCACGACGACGGCCCTCGAGGAGGAGGCGGCGAAGAAGAGCGGCGCCCCCCTGCACGTCTTCCAGAACCGGGACGAGTCCGGGGCCGTGATGCGCAAGCTCCTCCGCGGCCACCGGAAGATCGGCGTGAACGCGGCGGAGCTGACCCACGCGGCCTTCTCCCGCCTGCGCACCCTCGCCCCGAAGAGCGCACGGTTCGTCGACGTCTCCGAGGCGGTCATGAAGACGCGGCTCGTGAAGGACGCCCGGGAGGTCGAGCTCCTCCAGAAGGCCTGCGACATCGCCTCCCGCTCCTTCGAGGACCTCCTCCCCTTCATCCGGCCCGGGGTCCGGGAGGCGGAGGTCGCCGCGGAGCTCGCGTACATCATGCAGAAGCGCGGGGCTGCGGGTCCCTCCTTCCGCACGATCGTCGGATCGGGCCCGAACGGCGCGGAGCCCCACTACACGGCGGGTGCCCGTGAGATCCAGCGGGGGGACCTCGTCGTCCTCGACTTCGGGGCGCTGTACCAGATGTACTGCTCCGACGTCACGAGGACCGTCGTCGTGGGGAGGGCGACGGACCGGCAGCGGGCGATGTACGAAACGGTCGCGGAAGCCCAGGCGCGCGCCCTCGCGAAGATGCGGCCCGGATCCTCCGGGAAGGCCGTCGACGCGGCCGCGCGCTCCTACATCGACTCCACGGAGTTCAAGGGCCGATTCATCCATGGCCTCGGGCACTCGATCGGCCTCGCGGTCCACGACGGCGGCTCCCTGAACCCCGCGAGCCGGATCACCCTCCGGCCGAACATGGTCTTCACGGACGAGCCCGGCGTGTACCTCCCCGGGTTCGGTGGGGTCCGGATTGAGGACGACGTCCTCGTCGCGAGGGGCGGCCCGAGATACATGAGCACGGCGCCCAGGGAGCTCCTCGAGCTCTGAGCCCCCTCATCCGCCCCGCGCGCGGAACTCGTCCGCGAGGATGCTCATCCGGACCACGTTCACGAACCGCCCGTCCTTGTAGACGTCCTGGCGCTGGATCCCCTCCCGCTGGAAGCCGCACTTCTCGTACGAGCGGATCGCGCGGTGGTTGTACTCGATGACGTCGAGGGCGACCTTGTTCATCCCGAGGTCCTCGAACGCGTACCGCAGGCCGAGCCGGACCGCCTCCGTGCCGAAGCCGCGGGACCAGAACATCGTCTCCCCGATCACGATCCCGAGGTCCGCCTTCCGGTGAACGCGGTCCACGCGATGGAGCCCCAGGTTTCCGACGTGGCGTCCTTCGACCTCGATCGCGAAGATCTGCTCGTCGGGCTTCCTCTCGTAGTCCCGGAACCATCGCTCCTCCTCCGCGAGGGTCACGGGGGACCCGCGGCCGAGGAAGTGGATGACCTGGGGGTCGCTGTACCATTTCACGATCTTCCGGAGGTCCCCCGCGGCGAGGGGCCGCAGGGCCACGCGGGCCCCCTGGAGGATCCGCCGGGTCTCGATCACGCGCGCGGAGAGGGCGTCGGCGTATAGAATCCTGTCGCGGTCAGAGGTGCAGGAGGATTGTCTCTGCGACCTCGGCCCCGTCGTCGTCCCTCACGAGGAGCCGGAGCCGGAAGGTGCCCGGGCCCTCGTAGCCGTGGCTCGCCCCGGCGAGGACCTCGAAGGGCGACGTGCCCCCGAAGGGCCCGCGGCCGTCGGGACTGTTTCCGTCGTTGTAGAAGGCCTTCGACTCCGACGTCCCGTCCCCGAAGTCCCAGGTCACGAAGAGGTCGTCGCTCCCCGCGTCCCGGAGGACGCCCTCGAGCCGGATGCCCGCCCGAGAGACGATGGGGGACAGGTCCCGGACGTCCCACGTCCAGGTCGCCGGCCGGACCCCGTTGAAGTTGTGCCCGAGGCGGACCTCCTCGCCGTCGGGGAGGAGGATCACGAGCCAAGCGGGGTTGTCCCCGTTCGGACGGCCATTGACCGGGTCGTCGAAGGGTGTGTAGGAGATCGTCGCCTCCACCTGCGCGGACAGGTCAACGTCGAAGGTCCCGAGGTCCAGGGCCTGGTCCGCGGGGCTCCCCGGATGCCGCAGGAGCCGCCCTGTCCCGAGGACCTCGCCGTCGACGGTGAGGGTCAGGCCGACGTCGTGCCACTTCTCGCCCGCGAGGAGGAGGTGGAAGCCGGCCCGGGCGAAGGCCCGCAACCCGAGGATCTCGGGGGCCGCGTTCGACACGACGAGGTCCGCGGACGCCACGGAGGACGTCTCCCCGTCCGCGACCTCGACCCGCACGCTCCCGGCCGCGTCGTCCGTGTACCGCACCGGGAGCTCGGGGTCGGGCGACCAGTCCGTGTCGAACCCCCCGTCCCCGTCGAGGTCCCAGCGGAACCGCAAGGGGTCTCCATCGGGGTCCGAGGAGGCTGCCGCGGTCAGGAGGACGGTCTCCCCCTCGACCGTCTCGTAGGGTCCGCCCGCATGCGCCGCGGGGGGCGCGTTCGTCGACACGACGTCCACGACGACGGGCGCGGAGTGGGCGTCCGGGGTTCCGTCCCCGTCCCGATCCGACCGCGCCCTCGGCAGGTCCACGCGGCCCGCGGTCAAGTCCGGCGACACGAGCACGTACGACAGGACGAAAGTCTCGTACTCCGTCGGATAGAGCGGGTTCTCCATGGAGGACTCGATCGCCGCGGGGAGGTCCACGATCCATCGCAGGGTCCTCGATCCGTCCCCGTGCTCCACGATCGCGTCCGGCACGACAGAGTAGCTCCCCTCCTCCACGTCCCACCCGGCAGGGACGTCGTCCTCGATGAGGCCTCCCGTCACGTTGACGTCGGCCAGGATGTCGTCGTCGTACGTGAACAAGGCGAGGTTCGTCGCCCGCAGGTCCACGCGGATCCGCTGCCCCGGCCCTGTGTCGACCGTCGTCCAGAGGGGCTCCTTCCCCACGACGGGGGAGGGCCGGGTCCGCAGGGCGTCCCACAGGTCCGCCTGCGTGCTCGCCCCAGGCCCTCCGTAGTAGGGGTCCGCGAGGACCTCGCGGAGGGCGAAGGGCAGGGTCTCTCCGCCCAGGCGGAACGGGACGTCGGCCTGGGTGAACTGAAACTCCTCCAGGCACCACCACGTGGGCTCGGGGAGGAACCCGCGGACGACCTCCTCCCCGTAGAAGTACATGAGGGCGCCGCCCGCGGGGATCGTCGCGACGGTCAGGACCGCGTCCTGGGTCGTCACGACGTCACCGGGCCCGGGCGGCTCGGATGGGTGCGGACTCATGAGCACCGCCTCCTCCTCCACGACAACGGGCCGCTCCGCCGCGTTGTCCACGCGGAGTCCCACAGGCAGGGTCACCGTGTCCTCTCCCCTTTGATACGTCCAGCTTTCCATGGTGACGCTCACGAGTCCGCGGGCATAGGCTTCCCAGAGGCGGATCCCCTCCTCCGGAGGTGCCTCGTGGGGCGTCCCGGAAAGGGCCAGGGAGGCCGCCGCGAGGGCGCCGGCGAGGACCAGCACCACGACTCGAGACGCGGACAGCTCGCTCATCCCGGCCCCTTTCGGACGACGAACGGAAGATATGCCACCGGGCCGCCTTAAACGCGCCGACGTGATTCTCAGATGTTTCGCGGGGTGATTTTCAGCGCTGATATTTTTGCCCGTCCTCCCTACGGACGCGTCCGACGGGCGTCCGTTGCCCGTCGATGGGTTGAAGGCGCGCGGGACGTTCTCGCGGCCCGTGCTCGCGTACGATCCGCGGTTCATCGAGCACGTCTCCTCGCCCCTCCATGTCGAGCGCCCCCAACGGCTCGAGGCGATCGTCGCCCGCCTCGTGGCCGAGGGGCTCTTCACGGACGTCCTCGCGCCCACCCCGGCCGCGCTCCCGGAGGTCCGTCGGGTCCACCGCGCGACGTTCCTCGAGTTCTTCCGGGACCTCAAGGAGGGCTTCCTGGACCCCGAGACCGCGGTGCACCCGGAGACGTTCGACATCGCCCTCCTCGCGGCGGGGGCGACCCTCCAGACGACCCGGGCCGTCGTGGACCGCGGCTCGCCCGCCGTGGCCCTCGTCCGGCCGCCGGGCCACCACGCGGGCCCCGACTACGGCGGGGGCTTCTGCTACCTGAACAACGTCGCCGTCGCGGCCGCGGACCAGGTCGCCCAGGGCCGCCGGGTCGCGATCCTCGACTACGACGCCCACCACGGGAACGGGACGAGCGAGATCTTCGCGGACGAGGCCTCCGTCCTGTACGTCTCCACGCACCAGTACGGGATCTACCCCGGGACGGGGGCCGCGGAGGACGTCGGGATGGGGGAGGGCCGCGGGTTCAACGTGAACATCCCCTTCACCGCGGGATGCGGGGACGCGTCCTTCCATGCCGCGTACGACGAGATCATCGAGCCCATCGTCCGCGCGTACCGCCCCGACGTGATCCTCGTGAGCCTCGGGGTCGACGCGCACTACCGGGACCCCCTCACGTCCCTCGCCCTCTCGTCCGCGGGCTACGTCGATCTGCTCGCCCGGACCGCGCGTCTCGCGAAGGACGTGTGCGGGCGCCGGCTCGTCGTCGCCCTCGAGGGCGGGTACCACCTCCCGGCCCTCGCGGAGGTCGTCGCGGGCACGGTCGCCCGTCTCCGTGGGAGCCGGATCGACCTCGAGCTCACCCAGGCAATCGACCTGGAGGGGAAGGGGCGGCCCGCGATCGAGGCGACCCGGCGGGCCCACGAGGCGTTCTGGAACCTACGATGAGTGGTGGCGCTTCTTCTCCGTGATCTTGCGCTCCTTCTCCTTCACGATCCGCCGGTAGAGGCCCTCGAGGAGGCCCGTGAGGGCGGCCTGGAGGTCCCAGTCGAAGTGGCTCGCGTAGTACATCCGGCGCGCGGTCGCGAAGCGGCACCGGAGGGAGTACTTCCACCGGTCCCCCTCGGGGCTGTACTTCTGGACGTGGAGGGACAGGGTCTTCGGGGTCACGAGCTCGGAGACCTTCCGCATCTCCTTCTGGACCGTCGCGTAGATCTGGTCGTACACGTCGGACGGCTCGTCCTCGAGCCCGCCGATCTCCACGAAGAGCTGCTCCCGCTCCTGGAGGCCCGCGAGGAAGTGCATGAGGTCCGCCTTCGTGAGGATCCCCACGGGCTCGTCCCGCTCCACGATGACGACGGAGGACACATCGTGCCGGAGCATGAGGTCCGCCGCGCGCGCGACGTCGCCGTCGGGCCCAAGGGTGATCCCGGGGGCACGCATGACGCTGTGGACCTGGATCGTCACCTTCTCCTCCTTCCCCGCGCGGTCCCCGAGCTGCTCCCGGACCTTCGGCTTCGCGAACAGCTCCGCGACGTCCTTGAGGCCGAGGACCCCCTTCAGGTGCCGGTGCCGGTCCACGACGGGGATCGAGCGTTCCCCGAGGGATTGCATGAGCTTGACCGCGTGGTCCACCGCGTCGTCCTCCGCGACGCACTGGGGGTTCGGGGTCATGAGGTCCGCGACCCGGAGCCCCTCCAACGCGTCCGACTCCGCGAGGGCGCGGAGGAGGTCCGTCCGGGAGAGGATGCCGACGAGCTGCTTCTTCGCGACGACGGGGAGGGTCCGGACCCCCGAGGAGATCATGAGCTCCGCGGCCGTGGGGAGGAGGGTCTCCGGGCCGATCGAAGGGCCCGGGACCGTGACCGTCGTCACCTTCGCGCTCGGGGGGAGCGCCTTGCGCCGGATGAGCTCCCGCATCGTGACGGTCCCCAGGATCTGCTTCCCTTTGAGGACGGGGATTTCGTGGATGTCCCGGGTCTTCATCTTGCCCAGGACGTCGCCGAGGGTGTCGTCGGGCGCGGCCGTGACGACGTCGCGCGCCATGAAGCCGGAGACGGTGAGGTCCTGGACCTTAAGCCGCTTCATGGACGGGCCCCGCGCGGGAAGGAGTGGGCCATAGAGGGCGCGTCTATAAGAAGCTTCTTTGCGCGCGAACCCGTTCGCGGGAAGGATGCGCGTCCGGGCCCGCGTTCGCTTCCACGGCCGCGTCCAGGGCGTCTACTTCCGGGCGCACTGCCGGGAGAAGGCGAAGGAGCTCGGGCTTGATGGGTTCGTCCGGAACCTGCCCGATGGGACGGTCGAGGCCGTGCTCGAGGGCGACCGGGATTCCGTCGTCGCGTGCATCGAGTGGAACCGCACGTCCCAGCCCCTCGCCCGGGTGACGGCCGTCGACACGGAGTGGACGGCCGCGACGGGCGCGTTCCAAGGTTTCGAGATCCGTGCCTGAGGCTCTCGGAGGCCCTCGTCGAGGGACGCGGCGTTCACTCGACCCGGATCCGGTACGTCCGCTCGGGCATCTCCTTGTGAATGACCCAGGCCTGGTCCTCGGTCAGGACCCCCCGTTCGATCCAGGCCTTCGTCTTACGGGGGACCGTCGCCGGGCCGAGGACGGCCCCCGGACGGCGGGGGTCGTCGATGTAGTCCGTCTCGAGCATGAATCGCGGGCCCCCCTTGAGGGCCTCGACGAGGAGCTCCTCCTTCGCGAGGATCGACGGGACGAGGCCCCGGTTGTCCTCGGGCCGGGTGAGGGGTGTCGAGTGGTGCTTGACGACGCGGTTCTTGTCGAGGCCGGCCCTCTCGGCCATCGCCGCGAACTCCGCGAACGTCTCCGGGGTCGGATCCTCCGTGTGGAGGATCACGGCGCACCCAAGGCGCTTCGCCGCGGCCATCGTGTACTCCATGACCTCGTTGCACGCCCGCTGGAGCTCCGGACCGACGGGGAAGTGGGGCCGCCCCGTCTCCCCGATTGCGACAGCCTTCCCCTGGGCCACGTAGCGCGCGGCGAGGTCGATCCCCTGCTTCATCGCGGCGACGGCCCCCTCGAGGCCGACGACCTCCTTGAGGTGCATGCACTCCACGGGATAGGGCGCGAGGGCGACGAAGACTTGGAGGGACGTCGCCGACCGCACGGCGTCGGCCATCGCGAGGGTCTTCCGGTACGCGCGGTCGTAGTCCGAGCCGTGGCCGATGGGGATCTCGTCGTAGGGCGTGTGGGTCAGCATGATTGCCGTCCCGCCCGCTTTCTCGAAGAGCTTGGCGGCCTCGACCCCCTTGTACTCGGCGCGGAGGTGGATGTGATTGTCGAAGACCGGGAGCCGCCTGGCCATTCCACGCCGCCCTCGTTGCGGGACACGCCCGGGCGCCGAATAAGTCCTTCGCTCTTACCGTGCGAGGAGGCAACGGCGGGCGGGCACCGACGGGCCTAGCGGAGGAGTCCCGCGGCCCGGAGCTCCTGGGTGATCTTCTCCACGGCCTGTTCCACGTCGGAGGGCTTCCGGGCCCCCGTGCACACGAGCTTCCCGCTCCCGAAGAGGAGGACGACGACCTTCGGCTCGTCGATCCGGTACACGAGCCCGGGGAACTGCTCCGGTTCGTACTCGACCTTCTCGAGGCCGAGGGAGATCGCGATCGCGTTGAGGTTGATCTCCGTGCCCAGGTCCGACGAGGCGACGATGTTCTGGACCTCGATCTCGGGGTTCTTCTTGAGCGGGATCCCGGCGGCCTCGATCTGCTTCGCGACCATGTCGATCGCCGTCTTCACGTGCTCGAGGCTCTTCGCGCCCGTGCAGACGACCTTCCCGCTTCGGAACAAGAGCGTCGCGGTCTTCGGCTCCTTGAGCCGGTAGATGAGCCCGGGGAACTGCTCCGGCTCGTACTCCGCCCCGCCGAGGGCGAGGGCGATGGCCTGGAGGTCCAGCTCCTCCCCGAGGGAGGTCGATGCGACGACGTTCTCGATCTTGATCTTCGCCAGGGTAACACCTCCGATGTCCGGAGGGACGGCGCAGCCCCCCAAGGCATTCGGCGGATGTGGCATTTAAATAGTCCTTTATAAAGATTGGCGCGGTCCGACCCCCGTTCCGTGAATGCACGGAGGGAATCGACCCTCACGCGGACCGGGAGGCCGCAGACTCCCGCGCCCGTACGAGAGAGAGCAGGACCCCGTTCACGGGGACCTCGAGCCCCCTTCGTTCCGCCGCCGCAACGATGGCCCCCGTGATCGCGTCGATTTCCGTCCTCCGTCCCGCCTCGAGATCCTGGAGCATGCTCGACCGGTTCGATGCCGTCCGCCGGGCGACGAGGAGGGTCCGGTGGAGGATCTCCCCGGGGTCGATCCTCGCCCCCTCCGCCCGGGCCACGGAGGCCGCCTCGCGGCAGACAACCTCGACGGCCTCCCGGAGCCGACGGTCCCGCACGAGTCGCCCGTTCGGGACCCCGGCGAGGGCCGAGACCGGGTTGATCGACGCGTTCAGGACGACCTTCGCCCACAGCTCCGTACGCACGTCGCTCGTGAGGCGGGCGGGGATGCCGACGTCGTCGAAGACGTCCCTAAGCCGGACGAGGTCCGCCTCATCGACGCCCTTCCACGGGCCGATGACGGTGTCGCCGACCCCCGCGTGCCGGATCTCCCCGGGCCCGAGGAACGTGACCCCGTGGGACGTCGTGCCCGCGACGACGCGCTCCGCGGAACGTGCGATCGTGTCCGCGTTGTCGAGGCCGTTCTGCAGCGTGACGAAGAGGGCCGACCTCGCGAAGGGGCGCAGGTGCACCATCGCGGATTCCGTGTCGTACGCCTTCGTCGAGAGGAGCACGACGTCGGGCTTCGCGCCTCGCGGGACCTTCGTCGCCGCCTCGGGCCGCACGAGCCGGATTGTCTTCCCCGTGATTCGCAGGCCGTGCTCGGAGACGGCGCGCACGTGGTCCGCGCGGCCGATGAGAAGCACCTCGTGCCGGGAGGAGAGGAGGCCGCCGAAGAAGCTGCCCATGGCCCCCGCCCCGAAGACCACGATGTGCACGGACGGGGCATCTTCAAGGTCGACTAAAACGGTTTTCACTCGCGCTGTGGCATCTGTAGAATTTTATAAAATTGTGGAAATGAGCGGTTGCGACGCGGTGAGCGCGCATTCGCTACTTTTATTACACCAATTTTCTATATCCCCTCATAGGGAGGAAAGCAGTGGCGAAGAAGAAGAAGGGCAAGAAGAAGAAGCGATGAGCCCGATCGCTTGCGGTGGGCCCGCGTCCGCGGGCCTACGTCATGAACCCCCTTTCCCGTTTTTCACGTCCTTCCTTTTCTTCGCGAGCAGGTCCGCGATCCGCAAAGGCTCCGGATGTCGGTCCCGCGTGGTCTCGCGCACGATCCGGAGCGCGGCGTCCAGGGAGAGCCCGTGGCCCACGGACACGTACAGCGGACGGGAACCCCGGGGCGGTCTCCATGCGTATCCCCGCACGACTCCGTCGATCTCGAGAGGGATCGCGCCGTCCCGCCGTCTCCGCCCCGGGGCGGGCCGTCCCCGGAGGGGGTGCTTCGCGACGCCGATCGTCGGGAGGCCGAGGCGGAGCCCCGCAAGACATGCGATACCGAACAGCGCGGGATGGAGCCGACCGTGGCCGTCGATCAGAAGGACGTCAGGGCGCGTGCGGAGCCGGGAGAAAGCCTCCTCAATCGGAGGCAGCTCCCGATACGCGAGGTACGTCGGGATGTAGGGGAACTCGACCGCCACGTCCGCGACAGCCGTCTCGCGAGGCTCGAGGCTCTCCGCGTCGCACACGACCGCGGCCACATGGGCGTGCTCCCCGACGTATGCCGCGTCGACGCCCCCCACGGTCTCGAGAGCCCCCGGGTCGCCTTCCTCGACGATGTCGCGGGACAGACGCTCTTGGTCTCCGCGAAAGCGCCGGAGGAGTCCGATGTCCGGGAGCGCCTCCTCAAACCTGGAAGCGTCCGCGCGGTCCCCGGGAGGGGGGACGCCGTCGGTCCGGAGGGGACCGTGCGCGGAACGGAGGACGGGCCGGCCGTCGGCGCGCACGACCCGATGGGCTCCCGGGACCTCCGGATGGGCGAGGACCCAGGTCGCCACCGCCCTCGCGGCACTGACGTCCCCGAGGGCTCGCGCGATCGTCCCGCACGTCGCCACGCGTCCGGATGGGACGGATCCGAGGCAACGCCGGATCGCACCCTCGAAGACGGGCTCCACGGGACCCGCATGGGCCGCCTCCCGCAAAACCTTTCTAGGCCGCGTCCTATCGGCGGCGGCCCGATGTCCCTCCTTCTCCGGGGCGGCCTCCTCGTCACCCAGGATCCCGCCCGCCGTGTGGTCCCCGGCGACGTCCTCGTCGAGGAGGGCCGGATCGCCGCCGTCGGGCACGTGGAGGCGACTGCGGACGAGACCCTCGACTGCTCCGGCTGCGCCGTCCTCCCGGGATTCATCAACACGCACCACCACGTCGCGAACACGCTCCTGCGAGGCGTGGCGGACGACGTCCCCCTCGAAGAGATGCTCGAGAAGGCATTCGCCATCGACGCGAAGCTCACCCGACGCGACGTCCAGGTCGGCGCCCTCCTAGGCTGCATCGAGATGATCCGTTCCGGGACGACGTCCTTCCACGATCTCTTCTACTGGGAGGATGAGGTCGCGCGCGCCGTCCGGGAGTCCGGGATGCGGGGGTTCCTTTCGTGGGTGACCCTCGACGCGGCGTTCACGACGCAGCGGGGGGACCCCGTGAAGAACGCGGAGCAGTTCGTCGGGAAGCACCGGGGGGATCCGCGCGTCGTCCCCTCCGTCGGCGTACAGGGCGTCTACGTCGCGTCCGAGGAGACGTACGCAGCCGCGGCGGACGTCGCCACACGCCTCGGCGTCCGGCTCCACACCCATCTGTCGGAGACCCGGCCGGAAGTGTACCGCCACCTCGAGAAGACGGGCCTCCGCCCCGTGGAGTGGCTCGAGAAGATCGGCTTCCTGTCCGAGCGCCTCACGGCCGCCCACGGCGTCTGGCTCACCCTGCGGGAGGTGCGGACCCTCGCGCGGCACGGGGTGAGCGTGGCCCACTGCCCGGTCTCGAACATGAAGCTCGCGTCGGGCGGCGTCGCGCCCGTCCCCGAGATGCTCCAGGAGGGCGTCGTCGTCTCCCTCGGGACGGATTCCCCGATCTCGAACAACGGGATGGACATGTTCTCCGACATGAAGGTCGCCGCGCTGCTCCACAAGGCGACCCGTTGGGACGCGAGGGTCGTCCCCGCGCAGGCCGCCCTGGACATGGCGACGATCCGCGCGGCGGAGGCCTTGGGCGTCGCCCGGGACCTTGGGTCGATCGAGGTCGGAAAGCGGGCGGACCTCGCAGTCGTGTCGCTCCGCGGGGCTCACACTACGCCTTTTTATCCCGCGAACCTCATCAGTCACCTCGTCTACAGCTGCCGAGGGAGCGATGTGCGGACCACGATCGTCGACGGGCAGGTCCTCATGGCGGAGGGCGTCCTCCGGACCGTCGACGAGGCCGAGATCGTCGGCCGGGCCCAGGAGACGGCCCGGGAGCTTTTCGAGGCGTGAGCCGTGATCTGCGGGGTCGATGAGGCGGGGCGGGGTCCGGTCCTCGGGCCCCTCGTCGTCGCGGGCGTCGCCGTGGAGTCGGACGCTGCCCTCCGTCAGCTCCAGGTCCGGGACTCCAAGAAGCTCAGTCCCGCCCGGAGGGAGGCCCTCGCCCCCGAGATCGAGGGTGTCGCGAAGTCCGTCGTCCTCGTGATCCCCGCGGAGGACATCGACCTCATGCGGGCTGAGATGAGCTTGAACGATTTCGAGGCGAAGCTGTTTGCGTCGATCATCGAGCAACTCCGGCCCGACACGGCGTACGTGGACGCGGTCGACGTGGACGAGATCGATTTCAAGAAGGCAATCCTCCACGAGCTCACGACCCCTGTGGAGATTGTGTCCCAGCACAACGCAGACGAGCTCTTCCCCGTCGTGAGCGCGGCGTCGATCCTCGCGAAGGTCCGCCGCGACCGGGAGGTCCGGACCATCGAGGCGGAGATCGGCCGCCCCGTCGGGTCCGGCTATCCCTCGGATCCCGTGACGATCGCGTTCCTCGAGGGATGGATCCGGGAGAAAGGCGTCCTCCCGCCTCACACCCGCGCGTCCTGGGACACCGCCCGCCGCCTCCTGTCCGAGGCCCGCGTGAGGAAGCTCGACTCTTTCGGCGGGGGGACCCGATGAGAGACCTCCTCGAGGCCCTCATCGCGAAGTTCAACGCGAAGGTCGCGTCGGACCACGCCCTCCAGGAGGAGATCGAGGACCTCACGAAGACGGTCCTCATCGACCTCAAGGACGGGACCCGGTACCACTTCACCCTCAAGGACCGCCGCGTCGAGGGTCTCCTCGACGGGGGCGTCGAAGGGGCCGACATCACGATCCTGACGGATCGGGAGACCCTACGCGCGCTCATCCTCCGGGAGATGGGGCCGTTCAAGGCGTACGCCCTCGGGAAGCTCAAGCTCCGCGGGAACCTCGAGGACCTGGCGCGTTTCCGGAAGTTCTTCTGAGGCCGCGATAGGTTTATGCCTCTGCGTCGAATGCCACCGCTGCCGCCTCCCGGCGCGCGTGGTCCACGCAGCGGGGTGGGGTAGCCAGGATATCCCGTCGGGCTCATAGCCCGGGACGACCAGGTCCCCGGAGAGAGACCCGGAGATCGATGGTTCAAAGGCGACGGAGGATGCGCCTCCGCCGCGGGAAATCCATCCCCCGCTATCCGCCCGCGGCCGGGGGGCGGTCCCCTTCGGGAGCCGCGGACCGCACATCCGCGCCTGATTCTCACGTCGCAACGTTTATCGTCGTCGTCCCTCGTCGCGCGGCGAACCCCTCATGGGCGAACGCGTGAGCACGGGCGTCGAAGGACTCGACGCCATGGTGCGGGGCGGGCTCCTCCCCGGCCGGCCGTACGTCTTCTCGGGCCCCACGGGAAGCGGGAAGACGATCCTGGCGACCCACTTCCTCCTCGAAGGCCTCAAGCTCGGGGAACCCTGCCTCATGGTCACCCTCGACGAGCCGCCCTCCGAGCTGAAGGCGAACATGGGCCTCTTCGGCTGGAACCTGGACCGGCTCAAGATCCTCGACGCGACCCCGGATGTCCGGGCCCACAAGCGCCAGCGATCCGTGATCGACGTCGGCACGGCCCTCGACGTCCGCGATATGGAGGACGTGAACGGCCTCCGCCAGTCGTCCCAGATCCGCGCCCTCGAAGTCACCGTCCACAGCGTTCAGAAGATGATCAAGCAGGAGTTCGCCCAGCGCCTCGAGCGGACGACGGAGCGGTACAAGCGGATCGTCATCGACTCCCTCACGGCCCTCAAGATGTTCTCCATGCAAGGGGAGGACAGCCGGATCCTGATCCAGTCCTTCCTCCGGTTCCTCTCCGAGCTCGAGGCGACCTCCGTGATCATCTCCGAGCGCCTCGACCGCTCGACGATCGAGACGGAGTTCTTCCTGAGCCGGGGGGAGATTCGCCTCCACAAGTGGCTCGACGGGAACGTGATTCGCCGCGCGATCTCCGTCGAGAAGTTCCGCGGTTCGAGCTTCGACGACAAGATCCGCCCCGTCACGATCGGGAACGCGGGGCTCGTCGTGTTCTCGAACGCCCAGGCGTCCTTCCGAGGCGGGCCGTCCGCCCTCCGGGTCGGCGAGTCCTTCCTCGAGTCCCGGATCATTGAGGAGGTCTCGAACCTGCTCGACGCGGTCCTTCGGCAGGTCGACGAGGCCCACCGCCGACAGATCAACGTGAAGGACATCGAGGTCGCCGTGTCCCGGGCCATGGTCCACTTCCAGCGGAGGCACTACCAGAAGGCCCTCAAGCACGCCCTCGCCTGCGACTCCCAGCTCAAGCAGCTCCTCGGCGAGGCGCCGCCGCCCCCGCCCCCGTCCGCGCCGCCGAAGCCGCCGGGGGTGCGTGCGTGAGCGGGACCGTGAAGATCCGCACGGGGATTGCGGGCCTCGACAAGATGCTCCATGGCGGGCTCGTGGCCGGGCGGCCTTACATCGTCTCGGGCCCGCCCGGGGCCGGGAAGACAGTCCTGTCCATGCAATTCCTCCGGGAGGGCTTGGAGGGAGGCGAACGCTGCCTCTTCGTAGCCCTCGAGGAGCCCCCGAACGAGCTCAAGGTCAACATGCGCCCTTTCCGGTGGAACCTCGACGACCTCGAGGTGCTCGATGCGAACTCGGACATCCGCCGGTTCGAGCCCACGCCGATCCTCGAGATCTCCACGGAGACGGAGCCGGTCAAGATGCGGGCCGTCGAGGAGCGGATCCGGAAGACCCCGGACTTCGAGAGCCACGAGGTCACCGTCCACTCCCTCCTCCAGCTCCTCAAGAAGCTCTTCGTGAAGCGGAAATACCACAGGGTCGTGATCGACTCGATGACGGCCCTCCGGTACTTCTGCATGCGGGAGTTCGAGGAGACCCTGACGACCCAGTCCTTCATGCGATTCCTCACGGAGGCTGGGGTGACGTCCCTCCTGACCCTCGAGCTGCCGGAGGAGGGAGACGTCCCCGCCGAGGCGTTCCTCGCGCGGGGCGAGTTCCGCCTCCACAAGCTCCGGGACGAGACGGGGATCAAACGGTTCGTGTCGATTGAGAAGTACAAGGGGTCGAGCCACGAGGAGTTCGTGTTCCCGTTCGAGATCACGAACTCCGGGGTCGGGGTCCACGTCGGCGCGACCGTGCCCCCCCAGGGGCTCTGACGTCCGCTCCGGCGGCGTCCCGGCGGCAGATGCGGGCTTGAGGAAGCGTCAGACGAATGTATGACTACTTTTAAATACCCTCAGCCCGATTCGCCCGGCGTCAGAGTCCATCGGGATGGGATGGTTCGATGAAGTCGATTCTCAACGAGGCCTTGGCCCGGCACCAGGAAGAAGTGAAGGAACAGGAGAAGCGAGAGGCGCAGGCGAAGGCCGAGCCGAAGAAGACGGACGACGACGCGGAAATCGAGAAGATCGTCGACTCGATCAACGTGTCGATCAAGATCGTCGGTTGCGGGGGCGGCGGATCCAACACGATCAACCGGTGCAGCGAGGCCGGGATCTCGGGCGCCCAGATGGCCGCGATCAACACGGACGCCAAGCACCTCCTCTCCGTCCACGCGCCGAAGAAGATCCTCATCGGGAAGCGCCTGACGAAGGGCCTCGGCGCGGGGGCCCTCCCCGAGGTCGGGGAGCAGGCGGCCCACGAGAACGAGGAAGAGATTCGGGACTTCATCCGCGGGGCCCACGTCGTGTTCATCACGGCGGGCATGGGCGGCGGCACGGGCACGGGGTCCGCCCAGTACGTGGCCCGGGTCGCGAAGGACGAGGGCGCCCTCACGATGGGCGTCGTGACGATGCCCTTCAAGTCCGAAGGGAAGATCCGCATGGAGAACGCGGAGGCGGGCCTCGACAAGCTCCGCAAGTTCTGCGACACGACGATCGTGATCTACAACGACAAGCTCCTCGAGCTCGTACCCCGGCTGCCGATCAACGCTGCGTTCAAAGTCGCGGACGAGATCCTCATGCAATCCATCAAGGGCATGACGGAGATCATCACGAAGCCGGGCCTCGTGAACCTCGACTACGCGGACCTCATGACGATCATGAAGGGCGGCGGGGTCGCGATGATCGGGATCGGCGAAAGCGAGGAAGAGCGGGACCGCGTGGAGTACGCGATTAACGAGGCCCTCGAGTCCCCCCTCCTCGGCGAAGTGGACCTCACCCACGCGCGAGGAGCCCTCGTGCGCGTCGTCGGCGGACCCGATCTCACGGTGTCCGAGGCGGAGCGCGCGGCGGAGATCGTCGGCCAGAAGATCAACCCCATGTCGCGGATCATCTGGGGCTGCTCCGTGGACGACGACCTCGCGAACACGATCCGCGTCCTCCTCGTGATCACGGGCGTGAAGTCCAAGTCCATCATGGGCAAGGACATCTACACGGGCCCCGTGGCGACGTCGAGCGACGTCGACGAAGTACGCTGAACCTCCTCCTCTTTTTCCCCAACCTTCTTTTCCCTTCATTCCCTACCGGGCGAGCGTGAGCACCCGCCGGCCGCGGTACCGTTACATCGCGTTCCGCGTGGAAGGCCCTCGAGCCTTCTCCCCGGACGAGGTCCTCGAGGCCCTCCGCGGACTCCCGGCACGGCCCCATCTCGTGGGCTTCAACGGTCGGCTCGGGCTCGCCCGGTGCATCCATGTGCGGAAGGACGAGACGATCGCCGCGTTGCGGTCCATCGAGCGCGTCGCGGGGGAATCCGTCCGTACGGTAACCCTCGGGACATCGGGGACGATCCGGAGGGCGACGTCGAAGTATCTCGACGACCGCGCGACCCAGTCTGCGCGCGCGTCCCGGAAAGAACCCTTATAAGCGACCGCCTTATTAGGCGGCGAAGAGGCGTCTTATGCAGCCGGGTCAAATGGCCTACGACCGAGCAATCACCGTCTTCAGTCCCGACGGCCGCCTGTTCCAGGTCGAATACGCGCGGGTTGCGGTCACCCGCGGGAACACGACGGCCGGCCTGAAGTTCAAGAACGGGATCGTGCTGATGGCGGACAAGAAGATCGGGTCGAGGCTTGTCGAGACCTCCTCCATCGAGAAGATCTTCCAGATCGACGATCACATCGGCGCCGCGACGTCGGGCCTCGTGGCCGACGCTCGGGTCCTCGTGGACTACGCCCGCCTCGTCGCCCAGATCAACAAGGTGACGTACAGCGAGCGGATCGGGGTGGACCTCCTCGTCAAGCGGATCTGCGACTACAAGCAGAACTACACCCAGTACGGCGGCGTCCGCCCCTTCGGCACAGCCCTCCTCGTGGCCGGCGTGGACGATCTGGGGACCCACCTGTTCGAGACGGACCCGAGCGGGGCCCTTGTGTCGTACAAGGCGGGCAGCATCGGCGCGGGCCGGAACGCGGTCATGGAGCTCTTCGAGGAGAAGTACAAGGACGGGATCGCAAAGGACGATGCCGTCATCCTGGGCCTCGAGGCCCTCCAGAAGGCGTCCGAGGGGGAGAAGCTCGACGCCCGGGCCATCGAGGTCGGGGTCGTCGTCGAGGGCGAGAAGTTCCGCCGCCTGTCGGAGGCCGAGGTCTCCGAGTACCTCTCCCGGATCCCCGCGGCCGCCTAAGGGGAGCCCATGCCGAAGGAGCTTCGCTCCGACCGACGGGATGACGTCTTCTCCGAGTATGTGATCGCGCGGATCGAGAAGTCCGGCGAGCGGTTCGAGGTCATCGTAAAGCCGGATGCGGTCCAGGCCCTCCGCGACGGGAAGGAGGTCGACCTCCTCCGCGAGCTCGCGATCGACCAGGTGTTCCGGGACGCCCACAAAGGCTCCAAAGCCTCCGAGGAGAAGATGGCCGAGTTCTTCGGCACGACGGAACCCCTCGCCGTCGCGAAGCAGGTCATCCTGAAGGGCGAGATCCAGCTCACGACGGAGCAGCGCCGCCAGATGCTCGAGGCGAAGCGCAGGCAGATCATCCAGTACATCGCGGCGAACGCGATCAACCCCCAGACGGGCGCGCCCCACCCTCCCCAACGGATCGAGATCGCGATGGAGGAGGCGAAGGTCCATGTGGACCCGTTCAAGGGGGTCGAGGAGCAGGTGAAGGACGTCCTCAGCGCCCTGCGCCCCCTCATCCCGATCCGATTCGAGAAAGTCCGCATCGCCGTGAAGCTGAGCGCGGAGGACAGCGCGAAGTGCTACGGCGACCTCAAGGCGTTCGGGACAATCCTCCGGGAGGAGTGGCAGTCTACGGGGGCGTGGATTGGGGTCGTGGAGATGCCCGCAGGGATGCAGACGGAGTTCCTCGAGAAGCTCAACGCGAAGACGAAGGGGAACGTGGAGACGCGCATCCTGAAGCAGGACCAGCGTCTCTGACCCGGGCGAGGGGCGGGCGACCCAAAACGATAAGTAGCCGGGACCGTTTCGACGCGTTCGCGTGAGAGAGAGAACCCAATGGAAGGCAAAGGCCCGGTTCGCCAGATTGTCATCCCTGGCGAGTCCGTGGGCGGCCCGGGAGTGAAACCCGGTCCCGGAACTTTCGGCGAAGGCGGCAAGGTCTACTCGGCCCATCTCGGCGTCCTCGCCGAGAAGGACGGGCGGGTCAGCGTCATCCCGCTGTCCGGCCGTTACATCCCCGAGCCCGGCGACGCCGTCGTCGGCGAGGTCGTCGACGTCGGGCCATCCCATTGGCTCGTGGACATCAACTCCCCGTACCCCGCGCCCCTCCATGCGACGGAGAGCCCGTGGCACGTGGAGTTCGGCGACACCACGCGGTTCCTGAACGTCGGGGACGCGATTCTCGCCCACGTCCTGAGCGTTGACGAGGCGAAGAAGGTCCAGCTCACGATGCAGGACCGCGAAGCGCGCCGGATCGAGGGCGGCCAGCTCGTGGAGGTCTCTCCGACGAAGGTCCCGCGGATCATCGGGAAGGAGGGGAGCATGCTGGACCTGCTGAAGGAGGAGACCGAGTGCCGCATCTACGTCGGCCAGAACGGGCGGATCTGGCTCGACGGGGCCGACCGGGACACCGCCATCGCGGTGCGCGCGATCCGGCTCATCGAGGAGCAGGCCCAGGCCCACGGCCTCACGGAGGCCGTGCGCGAGTTCCTCGAGGACGCGTACCGCGGGAGAGAGGGACGAGGGCCCGCGTGACGGAAGGATTCGAATGGAAGACATCGAGCACATCCCAAAGGAACTGAAGCTGATCGACGAGAACGGCGTCCGCTTGGACGGGCGGCGCTTTGACGAGCTCCGGCCCATCCGGATCGAGGCGGGCGTCCTCGGCCGCGCGGACGGGTCCGCGTACGTCGAGTGGGGCGGGAACAAGGTCCTCGCCGCCGTGTACGGCCCGAGGGAGGCCCACCCGAGGCATCTCCAGGACCCCGCGAGGGCCCTCGTGCAGTGCCGCTACAACATGGCCCCCTTCTCCGTCTCCGACCGGAAGCGGCCAGGCCCCGATCGGCGCTCCGTCGAGATCTCGAAGGTCATCTCGGAGGCGTTCTCCTCCGTCATCTTCAAGGAGCAGTTCCCGCGGACCTCCGTGGACATCTTCATCGAGGTCCTCCAGGCGGACGCGGGCACGCGGTGCGCGGGCCTCACGGCGGCCGCCGTCGCCATCGCCGACGCTGGCGTGCCGATGAAGGACCTCGTGACCTCGTGTGCGTCCGGGAAGATCGGCGGGGTCGTGTGCCTCGACCTGAACAAGGACGAGGACAACTTCGGGGAGGCGGACTGCCCCATGGCGATCGTCCCTCGGACGGGGGAGATCGTCCTCCTCCAGATGGACGGCCACCTCACGTACGACGAGTTCCAAAAGGCGATGGGCCTCTCGATCGACGCGGCAAAGCGCATCTACGACCTGCAGCGGGATGCCCTGCGGCGCCGCTACTCCACGACGGTCGACGAGATCCTCCGAGAAGCCGCAGCGGCGCCCGCCCCATCGCCCGCGCCCGCGGAGGTCGCGTTCGATTCCCAGCTCGACGACCTCGGCCGGGAGGGGTCCCCATGAGCGTCGAGATCGTCTCGGACCTCATGCGGGACTACATCTACCGCCTCGCCTCGGGCGGCCAGCGGACGGATGGGAGGGCCCTCGACGAGCCGCGGAAGCTCGTGATCGAGAAGGGGCTCATCACGACGGCAGAGGGGAGCGCCCGGGTGCATCTGGGCAAGACGGAGGTCCTCGTCGGCGTGAAGATGGCGACGGGGGAACCCTATCCCGACACCCCGAACACGGGCGTCCTGTCCACGAGCGTCGAGCTCATCCCCATGGCAAGTCCGACGTTCGAGGCAGGCCCCCCGCGGCCCGACGCGATCGAACTCGCCCGGGTCGTCGACCGCGGGATCCGCGAGTCCAAGATGGTCAACGTGGGGAGGCTCTGCATCACGCCGAAGGAGAAGGTGTGGGTCATGTTCATCGACATCCACGTCCTCGACTACGACGGGAACCTCTTCGACGCAGCGTCCTATGGCGCGGTCGCCGCCCTCGCGTCGACGGTCGTCCCCGCGAAGGCCCAGGGGGTCGGCGAGGACTTCCCCCTGCCCGTGGAGCATTGGCCCGTGAGCGTGACCGTGGCGAAGATCAAGGACCTCCTCCTCGTGGACCCGAGCCTCGACGAGGAGCGCATGGCCCGCGCGCGGCTCACGGCGACGACGGACGAGAACGGGGACATCCGAGCCATGCAAAAAGGCTTAAGTGGAAGCTTCTCTTACGACGAGGTCAAGCGGGTCATCGAGACCAGCCAGAAGGTGGGTCGCGGGATCCGTCCGTTGCTCCAGAGCTGAGGATCCCCATGGCGCGTCGCACTCGGAAGGTCGGCGCCGTCGGGCGCTACGGCCCCCGCTACGGCGTGCGGATTCGCCGCCGCGTCCAGGAGATCGAGGCGGGCCTTCGGCAGCGGCACGTGTGTCCGAACTGCCAAGCCGTCGCGGTCAAGCGTCGGTCGTCCGGCGTCTGGGCATGCCGCCGGTGCGGCGCCGTGTTCGCAGGTGGGGCGTACCGACCTGTCGTCACGACCTCATTCAAGCGGGAGGTCCCCGAGGCGGGCGAGAAGGCGGAGGCCCCCGAGCCCGAGGAGGCCTGACCGTGTACAAGTGCGCGATCTGTTTCGAGCCGATCCGGACGAACATCAACACGGTCGGGATCCAGTGCGAACGGTGCGGCTCGAAGATCTTCTACAAGGAACGCCCGAACGTGAAGAAGCTCGTGAAGGCGCGGTGACCATGCGGCGGGCCGCGATCACGATCGAGGGGCCCCGGGCGGACGTCGTCCGGAGGGCCCTGGAACCGGAGTCGGGCCAGGAATTCCCGAAGGCCCGCGTCCGCCTGTCCGGCGGCCGCAGACGTCTCACGATCCGGATCGACGCAGAGGACACGAGCTCCCTGCGGGCCGCCGTGAACTCGTACCTGCGCTGGGCCGACGTCGCCGCGCGCGTGGGAGAGGAGGCCGAACGATGAAGGAGATCTCGCCCCAGTTGCAGAACCAGATCGCCCAGTACCAGCAGTTGCAGCAGCAGCTCCAGGTCCTCGCATCCCAGCGCGTCCAGCTCGAGGCGAAGCTCCGGGAGATCGAGGGGACCCTCGAGGAGCTCGGCAAGGTTGCCGACGGGACGCCGATCTACAAGAGCATCGGGATGCTCCTCGTCCGGCAGGACGACCGAGAGGGCCTCCGGAACGAGCTCGAGGAGCACAAGGAGACCCTCACGATCCGCGTGAAGTCCCTCCAGAAGCAGGAGAAGTCCCTCTCCGAGCGGTACGAGCAGCTCGGGGAGAAGATCCAGCAAGCCCTCGGGGGCGGGCCCACGGCCCCCTCGGGCGGCTGAGTCGCGCGGGCTCGCAAACCCTTATAAGAACAGGCCCTTTCGTCGGGCCGTGGCCGACGACGAAGACTCCGACGAGGCACCCGCCGAAGAGGCGCCCGAGAAGGAGGCACCTACCCGTCCGCCAGCGGCTGCGCCCAGCCTGTCCCGGTTCGTCCTCATCTTCCTGTTCATCCTTTCCTTCTGGACCCTGTTCGACCCTCAGCTCGCGGGGGGCTTCGCAGCCGTGGCGGGCGCCGTCCTCATGCCCGTCCTGGGCTTCGGCGGGGCCCTCCCTGTGATCACGATCCTCGTCGCGGGCGCCCTCACGACGACGGCCTCGTCCATCGTCCGAGACTACTTCACGAACTGGGTCAAGATGGCCCGCACGAACCGCGTCATGGCCGCGTGGCGGAAGGAACAGATGGACGCGATGCGGAAGGGCAACGAGGCGCGGCTCAAGAAGCTCCAGGAGATCCAGAAGGGATTCTCGAAGGACGCCCAGGACATGATCTTCGCGCCCTACAAGTCGATGGCCGTCACGACCCTGGCGTTCGTGATCATGTTCACGTGGATCCGGTCCTTCGTGGACAGCACCCTGCTCGCGAACGGGAACCCGTTCATCGCGGTCCCCTGGTCCTCGAACGTCTGGCTCCCCTCAATCTACGTCTTCCCGTCGTGGGTCCTCCTCTACTCCCTCCTCGCGATCCCCTTCGGACAGATTGTGTCCCGGGCCCTCAAGTACTTCCGGTTCCGACGGCGGCTCCGCGAGCTCGACGTGCCCCTGAATGCCGAGGCCGACGGGGCCTCCTGAGGGGACCCCGAATGATCGTCGTCATCGGCGGGCCCCCGGGGGGCGGGAAGACGACGGCCGCGGAGCGGTTCGCGGCGGCCCACGGGTACGTCCTCGTGTCCGCGGGGCTCCTGTTCCGGGAGATGGCGCGGGATGCGGGGATGGACCTCGCGGCCTTCGGCCGGAAGGCGGAGTCGGACGCGTCGATCGACCGGGAGCTCGACGGACGCGTGCTCGAGCGCGTCCTTCGGGAGGACAGCCTAGGCCACGACGTCGTCGTCGACGGACGCATCCAAGCCCAGCTCCTATCCGAGCGGCGCGTGCCGTGCCTCAAGGTGTGGATCGACGCGCCCCTCGAGGTCCGCGCGAAGCGGATCGCGGGACGGGAGGGGAAGGCCGTGGACGTGGCGATGCGTGAGATCGCGGACCGGGGGCGCTCCGAGCGCTCGCGGTACCGATCCATCTACGGGATCGATCTTGACGACACCCAGGTGTTCGACCTCCTCATCGACTCCTCCGACAAGGCACCCGACGAGATCGTCGCCCTCGTCGCGTCGCGGGTGGACGGATGAGCGACCTCGTCGTCCTGCATGACACGCCGGAGTCGAAACACGGACGGAGGCCCGAGGATCGGTCCGTCGAGGACCGGATCCGCCTCGGGGTCGCCGTCGTCGACAAGCCCCAGGGCCCGACGTCCCACCAGGTCAGCGCGTGGGTCCGCGACATGTTCGGCGTCCCGCGGGCGGGCCATTCGGGGACCCTCGACCCGCGGGTCACGGGGGTCCTCCCCGTGGCCCTCGCGGACGCGACCCGCGGCCTCGAGGCCGTGCTCGAGGGGGACAAGGAGTACGTCGGCGTGATGCAGCTCCACCAGGACGTCGACGAGCGGAGGATCCGGTCCATGATCGCCCGCTTCGTCGGGGAGATCTACCAGATCCCGCCCGTCCGGTCCGCGGTCAAGCGAGAGCAACGGGCCCGCCACGTCTACGCCTTCGAGGCCTTCGAGGTCGACGGGCGGAACGTGCTCTTTCGGGTTCGCTGCGAGTCGGGCACGTACATCCGTACCCTGTGCGCGGACGTCGGGGAGGCCCTGGGCGTGGGGGCGAACATGGTCGACCTGCGCCGCACCCGCACGGCGTCCTTCGCGGAGTCGGACGCCCTCCCCCTCAACGCGTTCCGGGACGCCCTCGAGTACCGGAAGGAGGGCGACGAGGGCCCCCTCCTTCGGGTCCTCCGGCCCCAGGAGTCCCTCCTCGCGCACCTCCCCCGGATCATCGTCAAGGACACGGCCGTGGACGCTCTCTCCCATGGGGCCCATCTCGCCGTGCCCGGCGTCGCGAAGCTCGATCCCCACGTCAGGCGGGGCCAGGTCGTCGGGGTGTTCACCGCGAAGGGCGAGGCCGTCCTCTTCGGGAAGGCCGCCCTGACGTCGGACGAGATCGTCATCGCGAAGTCCGGGGTCGCCGTGGAAACGTCGCGGGTCCTCATGGAACCCGGGACGTACCCGAAGCTCTGGAAGTGACGCGCGCCCGGGGGGTCGCCCGGGAACCTTTATACCGACGGAGCCCATCGCTCGCGCGCTGGGTGCCGAGGTCGCCTAGTCCGGTAGGGCGCCAGCCTGGAGAGCTGGTGGCCGCAAGGCCTCGGGAGTTCAAATGGCTCCCGCCGCTCGGGCGACGGCTGCCTGAAAATCTCCCCCTCGGCGTTCATTTTTTTCTTCGGCGAGCGGGGGCCGCGAGCCGGGCCTTGAGCTCGTCGATCGCCTTGACGGGTGTCGGGTCGACCCCGCGGAGGGCCGCGAGGTACAGGCTCACGTAGTCCCCGAGGAACAGGAGGCCGAGGAGCCGCCCGAGGAGCTCGTCATCGTCGTCCTCGATCCGGTCCACGCGCGCGTGTCGTCCGACGAGCCCCTCCGTCACGTCGAGGCGGTGCCGCATCTCCGGGGTCTCGTCCGCGTCCCGCAACATGATCGGGACGAACCGGCGGGCGGAGGCGTCCGAGCACCAGCCGACGATCTCGTTGTGGTCCGCCTCGGGGAACTCGGACGCGAAGGCGAGGACCTTCGCGTTCTCGTTGAGCTGGGTCTGCCACCGCTTCGCGACGGCCGTGAGGGGCGGCGCCGCATAGACGACGGGGGTGCGGTTCCGGAGCCGTTTCGCGAGGGCCTTCGCGCGGTTCGTCGCGAGGGGGACGGACGGCCCGAGCCGCCCGCGGAGGTCCTTGAGGTGCACGACGGCCCGCTCGAGCTCCCCGCGGAGGTCCCCGTAGACCCACTCCTCCCCGACGGCCGCGAGGATTCCGAAGAGGAGGCCGAACGCGCCTCGGGGCGGAAGGCCCGGGGGCACCCGGATCGTCGGCCCGCCCGCCCCCTGGACGAGAGCTGCGAGGCGCCCGCCCGACGTGACCGCGACGATCCGGCACCCGAGTTTCACGGCCTGGGCCGTCGCGGCGAGGGTCTCCTCCGTCGTCCCGGAGTAGCTCACGGCCACGAGGACGTCCCCCGGCGTCGCGTAGGACGGTAGGCGGTAGTCCCGGACGACCTGGATCGGCAGGCGGGCGCGGTTCGTCGCCCATGAGCGGAAGATGTCCCCCGCAATCGCGGAGCCCCCCATCCCCGCGAGGAACACCCGCTCCGCCTTCGATGTGTCCGCGTGGGTCCCCGTCCCTAGGCGGAACCCGTCGAGGAGCTGGTCCGGCATGGAGGCGATGATGTCTCGCAGGCCGCCCCGATCGACCCGCGCGACGGCCGCCTCATCGAGCAACGCCCGCGGTATCAGACCGGTCCGGATAAGTCCTCCGACCCGTGTCGAACGCACTCTCAACTACCGTCAAACGGGTAGCTACAATAAACTTGAAATAAGCCCGGGGAGTCCCGAGATTCGTGGACGCCATCCGTGCCGCCCTCGAGGCCCTCCGCCGGGGGGACTTCGTCCTCGTCTACGACGCGGACGGCCGGGAGGAGGAGACGGACCTCACCCTCGCGAGCGGGGCCGTGACCCCCGACGCGATCCGACGGATGCGACGGGAGGCGGGGGGACTCATCTGCGTGACCCTCCGCGGGGACGTCCGCGAAAGGCTCGGACTCCCGTTCATGACGGACGTGCTACGGACCGCGGGGACCGCGTACCCGCTCCTGAAGGAGCTCGCGTCGGAGGACATGCGGTACGACCGCCATAGCGCCTTCTCGATCACGGTCAACCACCGGGACACGTTCACGGGGATCACGGACCGGGACCGCGCCCTCACGATCTCGCGGTTCGCGGCCCTCGCGGAGGAGGCCATCCGCCGGGAGAACGGCTGGGCCGCCCACGCGTTCGCGCGGGAGTTCCGCGCCCCGGGTCACGTGCCCCTCCTGAACGCCGCGGAGCCCCTCCTCGAGGCGCGCCGCGGCCACACGGAGCTCACGACGGCCCTCCTCGCGATGGCGGGCCTCGTGCCGAGCGCGACGATCTGCGAGATGATGGCGGACGACGGACGCGCCCTCTCCAAGGCGGATGCAAAGGCATATGCGCGAGACCGGAATCTCGTCTTCCTGGAAGGGCAGGACATCGTCCGGGCGTGGCGCGCATGGTCCGCGTGATGGCGACGGGGGTTTTCGATCTCCTCCATCCGGGCCACGTCTACTTCCTCCGGGAGGCGCGCCGCCTCGGGGACGAACTCGTCGTCGTTGTCGCACGGGACGCGACGGCGCGGAGGTTCAAGCACGAGCCGATCACGGGCGAGGCGTCCCGCCTGCAGCTCGTCGAGTCCCTCAAGCCTGTGGACCGCGCGATCCTGGGCCGCGAGGGGAACATCTACGACATCCTCGACGAGCTCCGGCCCGACGTCATCGCCCTCGGCTTCGATCAGATCCACAACGAGGACCGGATCCTCGAGGAGTGCCGGCGCCGGGGGCTCGGGACGAGGGTCGTCCGGCTTCCCCGCTTCGAAGGGGACCTCGACGGCACGCGGAAGATCGTGAGGAAGGTGGGCGAGTGGCTCGCGTTGCAGGAACGGTTGCGCCAGATCGAAGGCGGGCCCGCGGGCGCGGAGGGCCCCGGGCGGAAGGGACCTCCCGGCGGGGACGGCTGAAACGGATCGGGATCGTCGACACGAGCTTCTCCCGGTTCGACATGGCCGCCGCCGCGGGGGACGAGCTCCGGAAGCAGGGCGGGGGTTACGAGGTCGTCCGATACACGGTCCCCGGGATCAAGGACCTCGCCGCCGGCGCCCGCATTTTGTTCGATCGGGGCTGCGACCTCGTGATCGCCCTCGGGATGGTCGGCCGGCAGACCGTCGACAAGGACTGCGCCCTCGCGGCCGACATCGGCCTCCAGGCGGTCCAGGCCGCGGTCGGGAAGCACATCATCGGGGTCATGGTCCACGAGGAGGAGGCACCCGACGACGTGAAGCTCGCCTGGCTCTTCGACCGCCGGACGCGGGAGCACGCGGTGAACGCCTACGACCTCCTGTTCCGTCCCGAGGCGATCCGGGCCCGCGCGGGGACGGGGCAGCGGGAAGGGTACGCGGACGCGGGTCCAGTCCGGGTGGAGCGGACGTGAGGGTCGCCATCGTCGCCGCGGAGTTCAACCGTGAGGTCGTCGACCGCATGGTCGAGCGGGCCCTCGCGCGCGCCCGGGACCGGGGCCTCCGCGTGACGAGCGTCCTCCGCGTCCCGGGCTCCTTCGAGATCCCCCTCGCGGTCCAGCGCGTCCTCGAGCGAGCGGACGTCGACGGGGCCGTCGCCCTCGGGGCCGTGATCAAGGGCGAGACCCTCCACGACGAGGTCATCGTCAACGCGGTCGCGAAGGCCCTGCAGGACGTCGTCCTCCGCACCGGCAAGCCCGTCGGGCTCGGGATCACGGGACCCGGGATGACGGACGAGCAGGCGCTCACGCGGATCGACGCCGCGGACCGCGCGGTCGACGCGGTCCTCGCGATGGACGCGCTCCTCCGCGGAGCCTGAACCTTCTCCCCCTCCGAAACAGGGACGAAAAGGTTTAATGCGAGTCGGCCTCAATCCGGTGCGGGCCCGAGACCGTCAGGTCCAGGGAGTCACATCCATGGCGGATATCGCCGCGATCGAGTCGATCTTGCACGAGATCGAGAAGGACGAGGGCGTCCAGGACGCGGTCCTCGTGTCCCGCAGCGGGATGCACATCGCGGGCACGGTGCCCAAGGGCGCGCACTCGGAGACGTTCGTGGCGATGTTCGCGATCCTCCTCGGCGCTGCGGAGACCGCGACGTCGGAGCTCAAGGAGCGCCTCGAGAGCGTCGTGATCAATCTGGAGAACAGCCGGGTCGTCATCATCAACGACGGGCCCAAGGCACTGTTTGTCCTCCACACGCCCCGCGACGCGGACGTCCGGACGCTCAAGGGGTCCATCGAGAAGTACGCCGCCAGGATCGAGGAGTACCTCTAGTCAGATCCGCCGCATCCCGCGGAGGGTCCATTCCCCGACGCATTTCGTGACGTACCTCAAGGTGCCGGCGGCGCCCCGGTCGTGACCCTGGGCCTGCGTCCTCCCCTGGGCGATTGCCTGGAGGACGCCATCGAGGCCCATCGCCCCCGCGTTGATCGCCGTGATGGCGCAGGCGAGTTCGTTGAGGAAGTGGCTGTCGCTCCCGCCCGTGGAGCCCACGGCGTTCGACCGCGCGAGTTCCCGGGCCCGCTCGTTCGCGGGCCGGAGGGTCCGGCCGTTGTGGGTCTCGTACGCGGCGAACGTTGCGGATGTCGTCGCGACCTCGCCGAGCCCGGACCAGAACCGGTACGGATGGGCGGCGACGGCGACGCCCCCCAACGCGGCGATCTGCTCGACCGTCTCCCGCACCCCGAGGTCCCTCGGGATCGCCTCTCGGACCCCGTACGCGAGGACGTGGCCCTCCGACGTCGAGATCTCGCACGCGGGGATCACGAGGAACCCGGGCCCCGCGGCGTCCTCCGCCTCCCGAACCCCCCCGACGGCGTTGTGGTCCGTCACGGCGATCCCGTCGAGCCCGATCCGCCGGGCGAGGGTCACGAGTTCCCGTGGGTCCACGCGGGAGTCGGGCGAGTGCCGCGTGTGGTTGTGGAGGTCCACGAGCATGGGCGGGCGCACAAGGGCTCGTTCCCTTAAACCCTTGCGCGCGGCCACGGCGGGCCCGTGCCTTAAGGTCCCGCGCGACCCATCGGGGCCGCGTGATCCTCGAGGCGAAGCCCGGCGTCTTCACGGGCGGTCGGCTGGTCGCGGACGGGATCGCGGTCCCCGTGGAGCGGAGGCCCGGCGGCTGGCATTTCATCCCGGGCCCGGGTCCCGAGGAGGGCGGGCAGGTCCGCTACGGCGGCTGGTCCTCCCGGATCACCGCTGCCCGGGCGGAGGGGATCCTCGAGATCCGGTTCGGATGGTCCCGCGGGACGTTCGAGCACCGCGGTCGGTCGTACGTCGTCACGTTCTCCTTCTTCGGGAGGGTCCGGGTCGAGGGGGAGACGGGGATCGTGGCCTCGGGGGGCAGTACGTGGGGCGGGCTGCGCCTCGAATGGGTGCCGTCCGACCTCGGGGCCTTCGTCCGCGAAATCACCTTCGGCCTCGCCCTCAAGGCCCTGGCCGACGACGCCGTCCTCCTCGCGGCCGGCACCCACGCGGGGGTGGCCTGACGCTCAGTGGACCCACGTCCCCGTGGGGAGCCCTTTGTCCACGGTCAGGCCGACGCCCTTCACCTGGAGGGAGACCTTCGTCTCGCCCGCCTTCCCGAGGAACTGGACGACGCCGCCTTCGGCGACCTGGAGCTTGTACGTCTGGAACTCCGAGAACGGGAGCTCGGCGGCCCCCCGCGTCCCGAGGACCTGTTCGCCCACGGGGGCGTCCTCAGGGACGTTGACGAGGCCGACCGTCGACTCGTCCTCCCCCGCGAGGAGCATCCCGTTGCTCTCGACCCCGCGGAGTTTCGCGGGCTGCAGGTTCACGAGGAGCGCGATCTTCCGGCCGCGGAGGGCCTCCGGCGGGTAGTGCTCCCGGATCCCCGCGACGATCTGCCTCCGTTCGACGCCCAAGTCGACCTGGAGCACGTACAGCTTGTCCGCGTTGGGATGGTCCGCCACGTCGACGATCCGGGCCACGCGGACGTCGAAGCGATCCGCAGGGCCCGTTGCGGGCTTCGGCGCGAGCTCGATCTTCGCGAAGGGCGGCTTCCCGACCCGGAGGGGCTGGCCTTCAGGCACGTCCTCGACGGCCTCTTCCCAGCGTTGCCCGTGGACGTCCGAATCGTAACCGAGGGCGTGCCACAGCCTCGCGCTGGAGAAGGGGAGGAACGGGGCGAGGGTGAGGGTGAGGGCCTTCACGACCCGCAGGGCGACGTGGATCGCGGTCCCGCACGCGACCCGATCCTTCCGGAGGAGGTCCCAGGGCGCCTTCTGGTCGAAGTACTGGTTCCCGAGCCGCGCGAGCTGGATTGCCTCCCGGAGGGCGTCCTTCTCGTGGACGAACTCGAGGTTCCGACCGACCTTCCCCCACTGCTCCTCGACGGCCCGGAGCATCGCCTTGTCCGCGGCGTCGAGGAACCCCGCCTCGGGGATCGCATGGGCAAAGTTGCGGTCCGCAAACGTCAGTGCGCGATGCGCGAAGTTCCCGTAGACCGCGAGGAGCTCGCTGTTGTTCCGCTGCGCGAAGTCCTCCCACCCGAACTCGGAGTCCTTCGTCTCGGGCGCCGTCGCGATCGCATAGTAGCGGATCTGGTCGGGATCGAACCGCGCGAGCAGGTCCGGGAGCCAGACGCCCTCGCCGCGACCCGCGCTCATCTTCTCCCCCGAGATGTTCAGGTACTGGGTCGCGGGGACGTCGTGGGGGAGGACGAGCCGGTCGTCGGACCCAAGGAGGATCGCAGGCCAGATGATCGTGTGAAACACGATGTTGTCCTTGCCGATGAAGTAGTACTGCCGGGCCGCGGGGTCGTACCAGAAGTCGCGCCAGCCCTCGGGCTTCCCCGCTCGGAGGTACCACTCCCTCGTCGCGGTGAGGTAACCCATGACGGCCTCGAACCACACGTAGATCCGTTTCGACGCGAACCCGGGGAGGGGCACCTCGATCCCCCAGTCGAGGTCGCGCGTCACGGGGCGGTCCTTCAGCCCCTCCCGGATCCAGCTGTTCGCGAACGTGAGGACGTGGTGGCGCCAGTGGTCCTTCCCCGACGCGAGCCAGGTCCGGAGCCGCTCCTGGAAGGCGCTGAGCCGGAAGAACAGGTGGTTCGTCTCCCGGGGCACAGGGGGCGTGCCGTGGATGCGGCACTTCGGCTCCTTGAGCTCGAACGGGTCCCACAGGTGGCCGCAGCTGTCGCACTGGTCCCCTCGCGCGCGGTCGAACCCGCAGTTCGGGCACGTGCCCTCGACGTAGCGGTCGGGGAGGAAGCGGCCGTCCGTCGTGCAGAAGGGGGAGACCATCGTCGCCTCGTAGACGTGGCCCTTGTCCCGGAGGCCGAGGAGGATCTCCTGGCACCACTGCTTGTGGTGCGGGTCCGCCGTGTTCCAGTAGAGGTCGTACCTCACCCCGAGATCCTCGATGTTCTTCGCGTGGAGGGCGTGGAACCTCTCCGCGACGACGTTCGGCGGGACGCCCTCCTCGTCCGCCCGGACCGTCGTCGGGGTGCCGTGCATGTCGGTCCCGCCGACGACGAGGACCTCGTCCCCCTTCATCCGGTGGTACCTGGCGAAGACGTCCGCGGGGATGAACGTCGCCGCAGCGTGCCCGAGGTGGCGCGGGCCGGACGCGTAGGGCCATGCGATGCACACGAGGATCTTCGCCATCGTGAGGCCGATGTGAAGCGAGGGACTCACTTAAACTATTCGCGCCCTTGGGAATGAGAACGTCTCCCGGTTGCGCAGGCCCGTCGTAACTGATTCTCACGCGTGACAAATTTGGCCCGACCCCTTATCGGCTCGGAGCGCGATGTGCCTCCCGCGGGAGGAACGAGCCATGGGCCCCCGCCCGAGTGATCGAGGTCTCCTCCGAGAGGCAAGCGGTTCCCAGCGCCCGGAGCCGGGGATCCTCTGCTGGAACTGCCGCAAACTCACCCCGTTCCACGAGGACCGTTGCCAGTTCTGCGGGGCCGCGTTCGCGGGGAGCACGGGAGGGGAGTACGCGATGAGCCGGCTCGTCGATCGACCCGCCCGCCGCCCGCCGACCCCCCCCGCGGACGTCTCACGGACCCTCTCAGACCTCCTTGCGGATATCCAGAAGGTCCACGATGTCGCGACCCGCCCGTCCCCCCTCCTCCGCGAGGCGGACACCTCCGTCGTCCTGTTCCAGTGCCCCTCGTGCGGCCGCTTCGTCTCCGAGCGCGCGACGGCCTGCGTGTGCGGGACCCGGTTCGCGGCCCACGCCCCGACCTTCGCCTGCCCCGAATGCGACTCCCGCGTCCCCGAGCTCGAGGACGCGTGCCCTGTGTGCGGGACCCGGTTCGAGCCGGAGCGGCCCGAGGTCTCCTACAGTTGCCCAAAGTGCGGGGTCCTGGTAGCGGCGGACGCGATCCGCTGCGCGTGCGGCGTGTGGTTCGAGGACTGAGGCGGCGTTCTCAGGACCGAGAACCGTCCAACAAGGCCTTTATTCTCCGAGGTCCGTCGAATTGCCGCTGTCTCGGCTGAGGCACAGGATTGGCCCCGCGATGAAGACCAAGCGAACCCGAGCGTCTCCGAGGAAGACGTACTACCTCGTCCTCTGGTGGATGTCCCAGACCCCGTACGCGGCCGTGTTCGAGAACAAGGTCGCCGCGGAGGCCGCCGCGAGCGTGCGCAACGCCCTCCTGATCACGGTCTCAGGCCGGGACCTCAAGGTCGACCAGGTCGCGGACTGGTACCGCCGGGACGACGAGGGGCACCCGATGCCCGCCGAGTGGCGGGACCTCGTGGGCCAGGTCCACGTCCCGTGGCTCTCCAAGGTCAAGCCGACGGCCTGAGCCTCAGGTTGGGACAACGTCTCCCGTGCAGAGGCATTCGAGCCAAACCGGTATTCCAGCATTTGCACAAAGGGCCAAAGATAGATACGGCCATCGCCTTGCTCCTCGGCTAGAGGGTGAAGCGATTGGAGCTTCCGTTCGTGAGTCGGATTCGGAGGATGGAACCCTCGCTCGCGACCTTGCTCCTCCTGATCGTCGGAGCGGTCGCCGTCGTCGGCCTCGTGGCCGCGATCACGGCACCGCCGTCGATCCTGGTGGGGGAGTCGCAGTGGGAAGTCATCAGCGCGTTCCACGGCATGGGGGCGACCGTGTTCCTCCTCGGGTCGACGATTGCGGTGTATCTCTCGTGGCGGCTGTACACGGGGCAGCTGGGCGCGTTCAAGGACCTGAAGTGGCTGACCGCGTTCTCGACGTTCATGGCGGGCGTCACGGTGGCCTTCGGGAACTGGATCTACATCTGGTACCGGGGCCCCGGCGGCCCGCGGGCGTTCTTCCTCGCGAACATGCCCGAGGTCCACCAGGTCTTCTTCGAGTTCAAGGAGTTCATCGCCCTGTTCACGCTCCCGACGATGGTCGCCTCGACCTTCCTGATCTGGAAGTACGGGCCTGCGCTCAAGGGGAACCCGGAGCTTCGCGCCGCCGCGAGCATCACGTTCCTCCTCGGATGGGCCTTTCTTCTCCTGGCCTACATCCTGGGTGCTGCGATCACGAAGCTGAATGAGGTGGGCTGAATGGACGCTGCCGTCGAGATGTCCCACGAGACGCCCGGAGACGTCCGGATCCCGAGCGGGGTCGCCGTCGCCGCCCTGTTGGCTGCGGTCATCGGACTCCTGGTCCTCGGCCTCGTGAACATCATCTCCGCGATCGACGCGGGGTTCAGGACCGCGATTACGCTGAACACGGGGATCGGCCCGTACAGCGGGAAGGAGGTCATCGCGTTCAGCGCGTGGCTCGGGGGCTGGCTCATCCTCCACGTCGCGCTCCGGAAGCGCGAGCTGAACATGAGGCGGTGGTTCGGGGTCTTCCTCGTCTCGCTCCTCGTGGCCGTCCTGCTCGTATGGCCCCCCGTGTTCGAGGCGATTGCGGAGCTGTTCTGAACCGGCAGCTCCGTGCTCGACCGCGGCCTTCGCGTATGGCGCCGACTGTGACTCCGTCGTCGGAGCCGTCCTTCCCGCTCTGAGAGGCCGACCCCGGCGCTCCCCGGGCCCCCGGTTCTCGAAACGGATAGCCGGGGGCAAACGACTTTAGCCCTGGAACGACCCCATTCGGACGCGCATGCCCGAACCGGAGGAAGCCTTGGCCGAATGCCCGAGCTGCGGCTCCGCGGTGGCCCTCGACGCCCCGGAGTGCCCGCAGTGCGGGGAGCTCTTCGCCGAAGAGGTCCTCGAGATGCCCGCGGAGGCCGCGGTGAAACCGGAGAAGCG
>Ga0209751_10000086_pt1 | contig 88927 bp, 76 predicted proteins | sample RifCSP13_1_FD_184019 | JGI IMG/M metagenome (GOLD analysis project Ga0209751, IMG submission 184019) | Soil microbial communities from Rifle, Colorado - Rifle CSP2_sed 13_1 (SPAdes) (version 2) | ecosystem: Environmental > Terrestrial > Deep subsurface > Rock core/Sediment | place: Rifle...
ATGGTGCCTGATGTATTGCGTGCACAGGAAGACGCCTTCAGCAAGATTTTCCAAAAACACTCGAGGCTCAACCAGACCCGCAACGGGCTCCAGACTGAAGCCACTGACTTTTTCCACGCATTTGCTCACCGTACTTAATTGCGGGATACGATCGGGAGAGAGCTGCAGACGCTGCACGCAGCTTAGATATTCCGCACAGGCGTGCCGCGCGTGAGCCGGTTGCAAAGCCTGCCAGACGCGGCGCCAAACGTCCTGCTCCTGAGGTGAATACGGAGCATCGGGGATGGGCTCTCCGCGACGATATTCGAACGCCAGCCGTGCAATCTCATTGCGGCGACTACGATATTCAGGATCGCGAAAACCCGGATGGTCTGGTTCCAGCTGAACAATATCGTTTGGAGCCAGATGTTCGTCTGTTTCAGCGCCAACCAGCCGCATGTCGACGTGGTCCAAGAGCAGTTGCCTGCTATTTTTCTTAACTTTCATAAAAGTTTCTCCAAGCCAAAAAGAACCGGCCAGCGATCCTCTTTAAAGGACCACTGGCCGGCGCCTCAAGATTGTTGCGGTTTCTGCTACCTGATCACGGTACGCTGACAATCACCCGCCTGGCGGTCCTTCCAAATGGAGCCTGGACCGTAATAGTAGTAGCGAGTAAGAGTGCGGTGCGTTGTTCTCATCTCCTGCTCAGGCGCGTGCTGATGGGTTGAGCATAAGCGGGGGCTCGTCAGTTAGTCAAGTTAGTCTTATCCTCAGCGCAATTTTAGGTTCTGACGACTCTGAAAAAAATCTGACCAGGCGTCTCCGCCTTGTTGTAGGAGTGCAGGGGCATTACGTACGGTAAAGTCGGAGATTTTGACTCCCGTTTCGATCTCTTGCCATGTGAGCGGCATGGAAACAGTGGCGTGCGGCTTCGCTCGGGCGGTGTAGATCGAAGCCAGACTCTTCCCTCGCGCGTTCTGCATCCAGTCAACGTAAACTTGCCCCTTCTTCCGCTTCGCGAGAGTGCGTTCCACAGTGGCGATCTTCGGTGCCCGACGGGCGACTTCACCTGCCAAAAGCTTGGCAACCTCAACGACGTCTTCGTAATCATTGGTGGGCTTTAGCGGCAGATAGATATGTATGCCGGAGGAACCTGAAGTTTTCGGAAAAGCGGTCAGTCCTACCTCGTCGCACACTTCCTTAGCCACGAGCGCCACGTCGAGCACGTTTTGCCAGGGTGCCTCCTTCGGATCAAGGTCAATGGCAATCCAATCAGGCTTGTTCAATTTTCTGATTGTGGAATGCCAGGGGTGTTGTTCGATCGTGCCGAGATTGACAAAGTGAAGCAGAGATGCGGTGGTTGTGTAGACAGCATAATCGATTTCGCGCCCTGCCAGATTCGTTAGTCTTACCGCTTTGATAAACGGAGGCGCGCTCTCCAGATCCTGTTGAAAGAACATTGGCGCCTTGATCCCACGAGGCCAGCGCTGCAGAATGGCGGGCCGATCTTTAAGGTAGGGCAATAAGTAAGAACTGATCTGAATGTAGTAGCAGAGGAGATCAAATTTGGTGATCTTTTCGTCGGGCCAGTAGAGCCGGTCGAGGCTAGTCAATGACACCTGCTCCTTGCCTATGGTAAGCAGTAAATCCCCCTTTGGCTTCTTCAGCTGAAGGAACTCTTGCGGAGAGACCCCTGGTCCCTGTTTCTGAGGGGTGCGTTTGACCTGGCTTTCTTTCATCGCCTGGCCTCTCGAATCGTTCATCTCTCTCGGCCTCCCGTTGACCCTTCCAGGGCCAGAAGACTAGCGGAAAATTGGGCGTTACAGAAGCTTTTCCTTCGTGCCGTTTCGTGTGATTTCCGGGATCAACCTTTTGCCAACAGAAGGTGATCCACTAAAAACACACCAAAAGACATGAAGAAAGGCTCTTTGGTCATCGATAGCCCTTCGGATGTGCCCGTAACCAATGCCAGGCAGAGTCTATGATCAAGTGCAAATCCTGGAAACGCGGTTGCCAGCCGAGGTCGCGCTTGATTCTATCGGAGCTGGCGATCAACACAGCAGGATCGCCAGCCCGCCGCGGCCCAACACGCAAGCGAACGTCCTTCCCCGTTACCTGACGCGTCGCATCTATTACCTGCCTCACACTATAACCCGCTCCTCCGCAACCGAGATTATAGATTCGACTGCCCTGGTCGAGTGCGTGGAGCGCCAGAATGTGCGCGCGCGCCAAATCGACCACATGGATATAATCACGGACGCACGTGCCATCCTCAGTTGGATAGTCGTCGCCGTAGATTTCCACGTAGTCACGAGTGCCCGCTGCTGCATGCAAAGCGATCGGAATAAGGTGAGTTTCTGGATCGTGATCTTCACCGCACGATTCACTTGCCCCTGCGGCGTTGAAATAGCGGAGCGATGCATAACGGAGGCTGTAAGCCTGGTCGTACCAACGCATGGCGTGTTCAAAGGCCAGTTTTGATTCGCCGTAGGGGTTGGTAGGATTGGTTGGATCCGTCTCTTCAATCGGCTGTTTCTCCGGTTCTCCATAGGTCGCAGCTGTTGAAGAGAAGACAATGTGCTTGACATCCGCCGCGAGCATGTCGTCGAGCAGCGCTAACCCGGCTACTAGATTATTGCGATAGTACTTTGCCGGCTGTGCAACCGATTCTCCGACAAGAGAGTCTGCGGCCATGTGGATAACGGCCGTGATCTGATTGTCGGCGAGTGTCGTGCGCAGAGTTTCTGTATCGAGAAGCTCAGCCTGGACCAACCTGGCGCCAGGCACCAGCGCATTTCGATGTCCCTTAGCGAGGTTGTCGTAAACAACAACCTCATGGCCATCCCTTATCAGTTCCTCGGTGACGACACTGCCAATATAACCGGCTCCGCCGGTGACGAGAATTCTCATCGCCTGCCCCTTGATCGAACGGAATTGTGATTTGCGACGATGATAACACAACGGCATCAGCCGAGGAGTTCATTCGGGCAAGTGGCGAAAGGTTTTAGGGCCCATCAGCCGAGCTCACCACGGAGACACGAAAAACACAGCACGGCTGAACTCGCCGCCACAAAAGAAATGCGCGACGACTAATTCGATAGTCAATAAGACAAACCGAGATGCGCTCGTTCGGCCAGACTTTCATTCCGCGATCTCCGGGGTGGAGACCTAAGCGACATGATTTGGCTCGCCGCGACCTAAGGACTCAAGAAAACTCGCGCAAGAACGAGGAAGTTAGGAACACAGCGAAGGCAAAAAACCACAGAACAGCACACTAAACTACAAGAGAGGCGGATACCTCACCATGAAGCCGAAGACTAGACTGGCCGGTTAAGCTTTTTTCGTAAAGGTGTCGAGGAAAAGAGAATGGGTAGGTTGATCATATCATCCTACCCATATGTTTCCGAGTTCAGAAAACGAAAGACGTTAGGCTCCCGCGGCGGCGGTTGCAGCTTTGTCCAGAATAGTCGCCGCGCGGCCCGCCTCCGCAACGCCAAAAATCAACAGCGGCGTCTTCGTACCGGCATCGATACCCGAATACGCGTAGTTTATGTTGATGTTGGCGTCGCCGAGCTGTGAAGTCGCCCGAGCCAACTCGCCTGGACGATGTGGGAATTTTGCCTGGGCAACTTCAGTCTCTGTGTAGGAAAGTTTCTGATTATCCAGAACGCTCTTAGCGGTTTTTGGATTATCCACTACGAAGCGAACCAAGCTTTTTCCCTCAAATGGGAGCGACTGGAACGCTAGAATATTGACTTGGCTATCCGCCAGCGCTTGGCAGATCTTTCCCAGAGTGCCTGGTTGATCGTTCATGCGGACGGAAAACTCTTTTGTCGTTGGCATCTTTGACCTCCTTTGTGGTTGGAGGTTCCGGGGAACGCAGGGCAAGTTCCTGCGAAACCATAAAAAGTCGGGTCCTGAATTTGGTTACAGCGAGATGATATCGCCGCCTTTCCAGGGTTTCAACCTGTCTAGGGAATCTGCCAAGAATCCGCCACCAAAGTAGCTCAGAGTATAAGTTTGACCAATTGCTTCTCTGCCCTCTCGAACAGCCTTTTAAGATCAGTAGTTCACGCGCACCGCAAACTGGAAAGCCCGTGGGCCGCCCGTACCAAAGACACCCCCTGCAGTCTGCACTGCTGACCCGAATGATGACGAACGCAAAAACGCCGGATTTGCACTATTCGGGCTGTCGCGAAGAAGCGTGTTTTGGAAACCGGAGAAGTTCACATTATTCACGCCACGAATGTTTGTGACGTTGAACAGGTTGAAGGCCTCGGCGATACCTTGAATATTGAAATGCTCACTAATGCGAAAGGTCTTGGTTAATCGGAGGTCAAACGACTGAAATGAATCACCCAATTTCAGATCGTCCCTGACCAACGGCAGACGGCTGGCGACCGGACGGCCGGAGTTGAACTCGTTAATGAAGGCATTCAACTCCGATCCAGTGCGAAATGTACGGCCTCCTGCGTTACGCTGGAGAACAGGGATGCGCCTGTTGTCAATATCGGGCGGCAACCGAATGTCAAACGGCACATCTGACGCCAGCGTGTAGATCGGCGAAAGCTGGAATCCATAAGGTATATCGACGACCGCGTGGAAAGTGAAGCGATGACGCTCTTCATTTGGCGGCGGTCCTTTATCCAGCCGCAAATTGTTCGGATTCAGAGGTGGAACCTGGAAGGGGATCTGGTCGTCATTCGAGAAATTGAAAGACTTCTGAAGAGTGTATGAGGCATTGAAGCTGTAGCGATCCGAGAAACGCTTCTGCACGTTGACGAGCAAGCCGTCGTACCAGGTCTTCACGGACGATTCGATTTGGACCACGTCGTCGTTTTCGATTGTTGGATTACAGACATCAGGTGGTAGGAGGAGTGATGGGTTGCAAACGCGTCCGATGAAACGGCCAATAATAAACTTCGACCCAAACGAATGGATGCCGTCGACAGAGACGATCAGATCGCGTGTGAGCTCGCGCTGAAAGCCGAGGTTGAACTGCTGCACGTAAGGCGTGCTGAGATTCTTGTCCAGTATGTTGATGCCAATTCCTTGACCCGTAAGCAGCGTGCCTGTGAATGGATTTGCCAAGGTCGGCGTGCCGGGTACAAAGTTGTCTGCTGCATCCAGTACTGAACCGGTGCGCACTCCGATGGCCAGCTTACGCCCATCCACCAATCTTTCCAACAGCGGCACTTCGAGCACGATGCGGTCATAGTAGATGCCGTAGCCGCCGCGAATTGACGTGCGGCCATTGCGCCAGGGATCCCAGTTAAAGCCGACGCGCGGCGCAAAATTATCGTACTCACGACTCCGTGAACTGCCAACAAACGGAAGCAGAATGGGATTGATCTCGTTAAAGTGCTTTAGGTTTCTCGCATCTGTGTCCACTTCCCAGCGCAGACCGAGGTTGAGCGTGAAATTTGGTCGCACCTTCCAGTCATCCTGGCCGTAGAAGGCAAAGTAATAGTTGTCCAAATCATCCACCGTCGGTGGGCGCACGGGCGCGGCCGAACGAATCGTAACCGCAATCGGGATGTCATTGTCGTTGACTTGTCCATCGCCGTTGCGGTCGCGCGAAGCGAAATCCTCTGTGGTAAAGATTGTACCGGAGCCAAAGAGGTCAAAGACTGCACCAGCGTCGATTCGCTGAAACTCGCCGCCAAACTTCAGCGCGTGCGCGCCCCTGGTCCAACTCAAATTATCGCGCAGCTGCACGCGGTTCTGCGGCGTCTGCTGCGGAATGCGAAAGTTGCCGCCATCTTGCACTGAAGGGAAGCGAATCTCATTTTTGTTCTCCACGAACGAGGGAATGCGATTGAGAAACTTGTTTTCGTGAAAGACAAAGTCGTTAAGCAGGCGGGACGAGAAAGTATGCGTCCAGTTGTACACGAAAGAGTGGTAGCGGTTAAAGGAATGTTGCCGGTTGTCCGCCGTGCCTATAGGACGCGCGAGGCTGCCACGGTCAACATCGTCTTCCCGTTGCAGCGAGTAACGGAAGGCCATGCGGTCATTCGTCCCGGCTTGCCAGTCGCCGCGTCCTGTAAGGAGCAGGTCATTCAGCGGGGCCGGCGAGAAACTGGTCACGACGCGGCGGGCAGTGAGATCGCGCACGCCAGTGATCACCACGCCGTCCTGATTGCGATATTCAAACGCAGCAAAGAACCATGCGCGATCGCGCTTAATCGGGCCGCCAATTGATCCGGCGTATTGCTCCCGATCGAATGGAGGCCTACCTTGGCTGCTGACGAGGTTGCGGTCGAGCGTTGGCAGCACCGACGACAAAGGGCTATTGCGAAAGAAGAATGCGCCGGACCCGTGAAGATCGTTCGACCCGCCCTTGGTAACGATATTGATCGCAGACGAGGCTGAGCGGCCAATCTCCGCCGTAAACCGGTTGGTAGCAATCTGAAACTCGCCAATACCATCCTGCGGAAAGTTTTGCAGCGTGCCGCCGACAACGTCGTCATTGTTGTCAGCTCCATCAACGGCGATGTTCCCTCCACGACCGAGTTGGCCAGCCGATGAGATTTCGATTGTGGTTGTCTTAGTTGGGTCGTAGTTTGGCGCCGGTGCATTACCTGGAATAAGGAATGCCAGATCGAGAAAGTTGCGACCGTTGAGCGGCAAGTTTGTAAGCGTCCGCTCGTTAATTACTCCGGAGATCTGTGAAGTGTTCGTGTCTACGTTGAGAATGTCACTGGGCGTGATTATGACCGTTTCCTGCGCGCCTGCCGGTTTAAGAGTGACGTTTATCGCTGGCACTTCACCAACATTTAGCGTGACGGTTTCAACGACTGCCGGAGCAAAGTTGGTAGCCTCAACTCTGATCTCGTACGTGGCGGGGGGGAGGTTCTGAAGAGTGTAGATGCCCTCTCCGCTTGCGGTGGTTTCGCGAGTTTGCCCGGTAGCTTTATTCTTCACCACCACCCGAGCCTGCGGGACGGCAGCGCCATTTGTATCAGAGACGAGCCCGCTAATGCCTGCGGTACCAAGTTGCGCTAAAGCAGCTCCCGACGAGACCAGGGCTAGCGACGCCACCAGGACTGCTGAGAACAGCTTCTGTGAGATCATAGTCTTCTCCTTTGTTTTGGGGCCCTGTCAGCCAAAGACGGCTAGGGCCTGTTGGATAAGTAAGAACTCAAATAGGAGCATCCTTATTCAACATGCAAGCCGGGGTGTGCCCGTTTCAAATCGACGCGATATTTACGGGCGTGCAGTTGGTCTTTAAACGGTAGACCAACACGGTTAATAACTTAGCCGGCGAGGACTTAAGCGGCGGTGATTGTACGGAAACACGATGAGACTTTACAACAGTCAATACTGTGTCAACAGGTCACTTCACTTTTATACGGGAGAAGGAAGTCTGGCAAATATTGGTTGAGGACCGAAAGGCCAGCTAGTCTCGCTTCCTGCTATGTGTGGGCCATCTTCGGCTGCGCTGAGGAGGGGGCAGCGGGTGCACGATCAGAAGGAGCATAGTAAAGAATGCGATTGCAGTTATCACAGGTGACCACTTCCTCACCACGTCTCACCTCGGCCATTGCCTGGGGACGCAGCGACATGAAGCAGGCCATGCAGGCGCCATTTCGCGCTTCTGCGACCGCCACTCCGTCGCGTATGCGCGCGCTGATGCGTGTGTAGAGAGAACTCATCTGCTTGGGCAGAGCATTAAACACGCGTTCACGCTCGGCGCGGTCGGCGGCAAGCTTCTCTGTCTGCAAGCGCGTCTCTTCGTCGAAGGCGTGCAGGTTGGATTCCCGATCAGAATTGAGTGTTTTGATCTCTTCCGCGCGCTCGGCGAGCGCCTTCTCGCTCTGGTCAAAGATCTCCATCTGCTCCAGAACCTGAGTCTCGAGGGCTGAGATCTGTTTCCGAGCAGCATCTGCTTCTCTGATGGCGGCCGTATATTCGTCCTGTTTTCGTGAAGACATAAGATTGCGGTCGGCGCGTTCTGCGCGAGTGCGCTGCTCGGCAATCTCGTTTTCCAGCCGCGCGCGAGTATGCCGCGCCTCATCGCGCCGGTTTTCCAGGGCCTTAATTTGAGAGGCGCGCTGATCGAAGTCTTTTTCGATCCCGGCGCGCCTCTCTGGTATGGCTTCTAACTCTGCTTCTAGTTTTCTTATGCTTGTATCAAGATTCTGTAAAGCGACCAACTGCTGCAATTCCGCTTTCACTCGTTATGGTCTCCTTAAAAGATCTGGGCTCGCTAAATTGTGGATAAGGACAATCATCAGTTTAATTATCAGGCATCGACAGGCCTGTGCGCAAGCCAAGCGGTTTATGTAAGTGGGAAAACGTGTGGAATTCAGGCTATGCCAGTGGTGCAGGACCCGGAAACCGGGGAAATCGTCGCCCAATCCAGACTATTCGGCGCCCACGGCTTTCGCCGCATTAACCCGCCCACCACTCAGGATTTTCCCTTTAAGCGACGGAATCGGGTCAACTGCCTTCAAAAGCCGACCCCGAACCTCTTCTACCGTTAGATTCGGCCGCTCCGAAAGGATGAGTGCTGCCACTCCGGCAACCACCGGTGTGGCCATTGAAGTCCCGGAGTGTTCCTCGTAATCATTGCCCAGCCAGGTGCTCAGAATATCTTTACCCGGCGCTGCGATGAGCACACTCTTGGCGCCATAGTTTGAGAATTGGGCCAGTTCATCATTTCGATCCAGGGCAGCCACACTTATCACATTTGGCAGGGTATAACTGGATGGAAAGTGCGGTTGCCGGTCATTGTTCGTACTCGAGTTGCCGCTAGCCGCGACAAAAAGTATGCCTGCCTCATTAGCTTTCCGGATCACGTCTTCAAGCGCGCGCGAGCGTTGGGTGGAACCCCAACTGGCGTTAATCACACGCACGTTAACGCCGTCTTGTTTGCGGGCGATGGCATAGTTGATGGCTTCGATTGCATCTTTGGTCATGCCAAAACCACCCGCATTCATAAACTTCAGCGGCATGATCTGGATTTTCCAATTCACACCCGTAACGCCGATGCTGTTCCCACCTTCAGCGCCGATGATACCGGCGCAGTGTGTGCCGTGCCCGTTTTCGTCGAACGGATCACCGTTGTTATCCACAGCATTGTAGCCATGCTCGTCATCAATGACGCCGAGGTCTTCGTCCTCATAAGGCTCGAACTTGCCCGGGCGACTCCAGATGTTGCTTGTCAGGTCTTCGTGATTGTAGTCGACGCCGCTATCAAGTACCGCAACAACGACCTCGTCACTGCCGGTGGTTTCAGCCCAGGCACGCATTGCGCTAATGTCGGCTCCTTCCGTCCCGCCATTTTGTCCGTTGTTTGCCAGTGCCCATTGATCGCCGAACCGTGGATCTTCTGGGTGCAAGTGCTTGAACCCACCACCCGTGTGATCCAACGCTATTTCGTAATTCCTTTCAGCATATTCAACCTCCGTCAGCGCCCGATATTCGGCGACGGCCACGTCCGCATCATCGTCGAGATCGTCGATAGCTTCCAAACCGCTGACCGCCTCGATCTCGTCTTCGACTTCATCGTTGAGTCGAGACGTGATCTGCCTGATTTCAGCTTTCGTCACACCAGGGCGAAACCTGACAAGAATATCCGCTTCCCGGCGCGTGAACTCTTCGCGTGAGAGCACCGTTTCACGCATTGGCTCTCGCGTTTTCGAAGCCGAAGGCACGATGCGAATGGACGAACGCCATTGCTTTTGCCACTTCCTGAGTTGGCCGGCAAAAGCCGCGACCAGAATGAGAACCAGGGCGAGCGCGACGTGGGGAATGAAATTATTGCGGTTCATTGCACTACCTCTTCAACTTAACAGAAAGACGATTCAATTCGTACTGCCTTAGGGGAGACAAGCAACTGGTTTATTCGATCTTATAGTTTTTACCCTTGTAGTTGTAAAGCCTGACCTGGTTCTTGTTTGCTCGGTACTCAAATTTTTGCCGATTTGCGTTTAAACGAATGCGCCAGCCCGAGGTGATCATCTGGCCACTCATCTCACCGCGAGTCGCCGCGCCTAGCGCCATATCAGGAAAGTCGGCGTCTTCGACAGACTCGTGAATCTCACTATCATCTATGTCGAGTCTTTTTGCTAAATCCTTTCGCGCGTGCTCAATAGCGTCCTGTTTGGTTAGGGGCATTTTGGTTCCTGATGCTCCGACTGGTAATCGTTATTGAACAAAACGAGACAGCTTGATTGTTTGTTCCGCTTCAGGGCGTCTTTCCGGAGCACTTCCTGAGCACTTGTTAGCGGCGATCTGACATATTTTGCGCCCCCTAAGTGGATTACGTCAAAGGGTCTCCACTTCCCGTAGTTGAGGCGGTTACGAACCAAGCTTGATATGGAGATCCACGCACTGAGGAAGGGGCTGGCAAAGGAAGCGCTAATCCACTACGGCGGCGGCTCGGGAGATATTCCTGGAGGAGGCGGTGGGTCATCTGACAGCCAATTTGGAGCCATTGAGAATCCTGGCGCTGGTTGCACGCTGGATGGTGTCTGGATTCCTTGTTCGTTGGCTAGTAGATTGCTCGAACAGGGCGCGGCCAGGCGCTGCCCCAATGATGATTGTTTGCCGCGGCGCGTGGACATTGACGTAAGATTCAATGGCGGCACGCCGGTGCACTACCAGGGACTGGTTGATGCCTTTCTCTTCCCAGAAGGATAAGATCACACGTTTACTGGGGGCGCAGCGAGGGCAGCCGCAAGGGGATTTAATTTTGGTATGGACTGGTTTGGCACCTTTCAGCAAGGGGTATTTTACGCTCTCCTTGAGGGGATGAATTATGAGCAGAGAGGTGGAGATACTCCAAGGAGTTACTTCGTCGAGCCGCAGAACCCTGCACCGACGTAGCAGGGCGGCGCATGCGACCAACCAATTAGGGACATTTTCGCTGACGATGACTCTCAAGCAGCCGCTAGCGGCTTTGAGCCAACAGGCTTCCCAGCGACGGATGCTTGGAGAAACGGTCAGAACCGTTCACAAGCAGAGCCGGTCCCAATCCGAATCAATGGGGACACCTGAACGGCTATTCTGGTCATATCTACGGCAGCAGCCCTGGAACAAGTGACACAACGTTATAGGTTCCGGGCAACTTCAGCAGTTACACACCACCCAGCGGGAATGATGCGGTTGCCACGTTCTTTTACCGGCAGTTAGGCAATCAACGGAACGTGACGCTGGCTGTCTCTCACGTTGGCAACTTCGGCATTCAGCGAAACAACACGAATGATGCAGGCTCCGTCCGGATAGGCACTTCCGGCGGACTTGGCGGAGACACTGTTGGTTATAGGCACTCGCACTTAGAGGTGCATAGGGGGCGAGGGCTGCCAGCGACTATGAGAGCGCGGAACAGAACGCGACAGTTCTTTAGCAGGGTCTTTTGTCCGTGAGGTGAGGAGATCAAGGAGAGCTTTGGCAATGGTGAAGAGAAGCATCGCAATCGCTGTCTGTTTTGCAGCATGGGCTGTTGTAGCCCTCAGTGTCTCGTCAGCGTCAGTTGAAGAACGTAAGCTGATGGAGTTTGGCAATGTCGGCTGGGAAGATGAGATGTCTCGTCTCGATTACCTTGACAGCAAGCTGCGAGAGGAGCCGGAGTCTATATGTCTTACTGCAAATCACCAAAGCGATTCTGAAGTATTGCAGCGACGGCAATAGCGGCTGTTTCGGCGCGGAGGATTCGACCGCCGAGCGTTACAACAAGCCAGTCAGCTTCGTGCGCCAGCGCGATCTCATTGTCAGTCCAGCCACCTTCAGAACCTACCAGCGCCACCATTGACGAGAGTTCGGAAGGCAAGCCTTTGGTTACCTCCAGCAGCGAGCGCCCATCACGCTCGGAAAACATAAGCGCAGGTCGCTCCTCACTCCGGATAACATGCGCAAAATCCCTTGGACCACCTACCTCAGGAATAACCGCCCGGCCACACTGTTTTGCCGCTTCCATGACGATTCGTTTCCAGCGGACCAATTTCCGATTGATGTCGGGTTCGTTGTTTAGTCGCACGTCCGCGAGCGAGGTAATGACGGGTTGTATACTCGAAACTCCCAGTTCGGTCACCTTTTGCAGTACCAGATCAAACTTTTCGCCTTTCAGCAGAGCGACTGCCAGAGTAAGTGTTAGGGGCGACTCTGGACGGGCTGGCGCTACCTCTTCGATGATGCTCAATTGGACGGAATCGCGTTCGACTCTGGCTACAGTGCATTGAAACTCCCGCCCCACTCCATTGAAGACATACACCTCATCGCCGTCAGCAAGACGTAGGACATCACGCAAGTGCCGAGTCTCGTCCTCACCGAGGGTCACCGACTTTTCATCAGAAGCGAAAGAATTGGGAGGGGCGTAAAATCGGCGGCGAGTCATGTCAGATTTTTTTGCGTAGCCTTAAGGAAGAGGGCTTTGTCAGAATACCCCAAACTTCAGTTTGGGGAAGTTTAGTTTCAGCCTAAGAAGCTGCGCAGCGGCTGTGTCCCAAGAATACCCCAAACTTCAGTTTGGGGAAGTTTAGTTTCGGCCTAAGAACTGAGCCACGGTTTAGATTGTGGTGAATCCGGAAACCGTGAATGCCCCGACTTCTGAGTCATGTCCCTCGCCTCTTACTTGGCGACTTGCGGGCCGTGCTATTTTTGTTAGGCTGAAATTAACAATCCCCAAACTGAAGTTTGGGGTGTTCCCCAGAAACTGCGGCGCGCTATTTGTTAGGCCGAAATTAAAGTTCCCCAAACTGGTTAGGCTGAAATTAATAATCCCCAAACTGAAGTTTGGGGTGTTCCCCAAAACTGCGGCGCGCTATTTGTTAGGCTGAAATTAACAATCCCCAAACTTCAAAGTTTGGGGTGTTCCCCAGAAACTGCGGCGCACTTTTTGTTAGGCCGAAATTAAAGTACCCCAAACTGAAGTTTGGGGCATTTGTTATAAAATTTCGGTCCGCTTTGGCTCAAATTTAACGTTGCCACGTCATAGAATAATCGAGACCCACTCGCCATCCTGCGTTAACTCAGACCAACCTGCCACGCCCTTCTCCTGCAGTTGCGTTTCCAAATAAGTAACTTGCGAATCCAGAATTCCGGATAGAATCAGGTGACCGCAGCTGACATTGAGAAGCTCGGGAAGCAAGGACGAGATTGCCTCTGCAGTGAGGTTAGCGCAGACACAGTCAGCCGAAGCAGTCGTTTCGTCTATAGTGCCCTCACGAAAACTGATGCGTTCGGACACGCCGTTAAGACTGGCATTCCTACGCGCTATCCTTATCGCTTCCGCATCCGTGTCGCAGGCCACAACGCGCGCTTCCGGGAAGAGTTTGGCGGCGGCGATTGCCAAAATGCCGGTGCCGGTGCCTATGTCGAGAAAGCTGCCCCCCGCGAAGTATTTTTGGATTGCGGCGAGCGAGAGCCGGGTAGTCTCATGTGTGCCCGTTCCGAAGGCCATTCCGGGATCAATGCGAATCAGAATACGTTGAGGATCTTCTGGGACCTCGTACCACGATGGAGCGACGACTAAGCTTCCTACTAAAACGGGCTGCCAGTTCTCCTTCCATCTTGCTAGCCAGTCTTCGTTCGGCAACTCACGAAAGCTTATGTCGCGAACGGTGGAAGATCGAAGTCCGTAGATTTGCAAAGCCTCTCCAAGCTCTGCACGGATCACCTCACGCATCGGCAAATTTGTGAAGTAGGCCGTAATCCTGACCAAGTGATCGTCTTGTACCCGGCTCTCGGTTCCCAAAGCCCCAGCCTCCATCAGCGCATACTCGACGGCCTCCTGCGCCTCCTGCTGAGCGTCAACTTCCACCACATACCAGAACTTCTGAGCATCTTCCTCTTTGGCTACTTTAGCAGTCACTGCGGAATCCCCAGCTCATCAAGCAGCCGCCGTTTGTTGCGCCATTCCTCCTCGACCTTTACGAAGAGCTCCAGGTGGCAGCGATGGCCGAGCAGGTGTTCAATGTCTCGTCTTGCCCGAGTACCGATCTCTTTCACGCGCGCACCGCCGCGGCCAACAATGATCTTCTTCTGGGATTCGCGCTCGACGACAATCGCGCAGTAGATGCGCGTGAAGTCATCGCTGAGATCCTCCCATTTCTCCGTTATTACTGCAGTCACATAAGGGATCTCTTCTTCAGTGGCCGCCAGGATCTTCTCACGTACAATTTCAGCTACCAGCGTGCGCATTGACTGATCTGTCAACTCATCTTCGCCGAATATGGGTTCACCTTCGGGCAGATGTTTGATTATCTCATCCACCAGCTCATTAGTGGTTGCGGCCTGCAAAGCTGAAAGTGGAATGACCTCCCGCCAGTTATACTGGTCCTTGTACCATTCCATCAGAGGTAGCAGGGCAGTTTTATGCTCAAGCTTGTCTATCTTATTTAAGAGAAGAACGGCTGGCTTCTTTGATTTTTGAAGCAACTCGAGCACGAAGCGGTCACCGCTCCCGGTCGAAACGGAAGCGTCCCTCATCAGACACACCAGGTCCACAGCAAGCAGTGCATCCTCGACACTGGCCATCATGCGGCGGTTCATCTCATATCCCGGTCTGTGTACACCAGGCGTATCCACAAATACGATTTGGCCCTCGGGGCGGGTGACGACGCCTTGAATCCGAAAACGCGTCGTCTGCGGCTTGTTGGAAACGGCGGCGATTTTTTGCCCTACAAGATTATTTAGTAGCGTTGACTTGCCTGCATTCGGCCGTCCAATCAGGGCGACGTAGCCACTGTGAAACAATGTTTGAGCCTCCTGTTCTCATGCTCTGTAAAGCAAACTGTTAGTTTGCTGGACGCAACAGCTTGCGTTACATGCACGCGCAAGCTAACAGCTTACGTTACATGGACGCGCAAGCTGACAGCTTGCGTTACATTGCTTGTTCTGCGAAAAGCTGCACTAGCTTGACCAGCGTCTCGGTGGTCTTTTCCAGGCCTCGGCGTGAATTAAACTCCAGCTTGCCATGAAAGTTTTGGCCACCGGTAAAGAGATTGGGAGTCGGAAGCCCGCTGAAGGACAGCTCTGAACCATCCGTGCCGCCGCGAATTGGTTTGAGGAATGGCTTGAGTCCAGCCCGCCGCGCGGCTTCCATGGCGTTCTCGGTGAGTTTGGGATATTTGCTCAAGACCTCTTTCATGTTTTTGTAGTTTTCTTTTACGTCGATTGCGATCTTCACTTGGGGGAATTTAGTCTGCGTTTCGGTCACCAATTGACGCAACAGCTTCTCTTTGGCATCGAGTGGGCCGACTTCGAAATCGCGTAGCAGAATCTTTATGCTGGATTCTTCTACATCGATTGCGCCGGCATACGGATGGACAAAACCCGTGCGACCCTCGGTGGTTTCCGGCAACATGTCTTTCGGCAAGTGAGACAGATAGTCAGCGAGCGCATACATTGAATTGACCATTATACCCTTGGCAGTCCCAGGGTGCGTGCTTTTGCCTTTGAAAGTTACTGTTGCCGTGCGCGCGCTCCAAGTCTCATCGGTGATCTCTCCCAGCGATTCGCCATCAACAGTGTAGGCAAACTGGGCGCCAAATGCCTTGATATCAAATTTGTCGATGCCTCCTCCCACCTCTTCGTCGGGCGTGAACGCAACGGCAATCGTGCCGTGTTTGACTTCAGGGTTTTGCCTCAGCGTATCAAGCATCGTCATGATTTCCGCTACGCCGGCCTTGTCGTCTGAGCCGAGAAGAGTGGTCCCATCGGCAGTAACGATGTCGTCACCGATCAAGTTTTTCAAGACTGGATTCTTCTCCACGGTGATTACCTGTGTAGGGTCTTTGGGGAGAACAATATCGCCGCCTTGATAGTTTTTATGAATGATCGGATTCACACCAGCCCCCGACACGGCTGGAGAAGTGTCCATGTGTGAAATAAATCCGATGATGGGCACCTTGGAGTTATCAGCAAGATTTCCGGAGAGCATCGCATACACTATGGCGTTCTCGCTAACCCGCACGTTCTCAGCGCCAATCTCCTTCAATTCTTTGGCCAGTAGGTTGGCGAGATTAAACTGCTTGCGCGTACTTGGTACGGTAGTCTGATCCTCTTGTGACTGGGTATCGATCCTTACATAACGGAGGAAGCGGTCGAGAGCCGTCTCCCGTGGTGGTTTAAGAGATTGCGCGTGAAGCGGAACTACGAAGGCAAGCGCAATCATAACTGCTGTTGTGGCCCAGTTTGATTTCATGTTTTCCTTTCAATCGACGACTTTTGCTGGGAGACGTAACTGATCGGCAGGATGCATCCGGCTCAATCTGAGATCTGCTTGAGGGCTCGCTTAAGCTCTTTGCGCTTTTCTTCCAGGAGAGCTTCCCCGGCATCCCCGGGTACGAAGATGGGTCTACCAAGCCGAACGGTTGCTTGGGTGAAGGGTTTGGGAATGCGGTACGAGTCCCAACTCGGCAGTCTCCAACACCGAGCAGCTGTCACCATGATAGGAAGAATTGGGTTTCCCGTTTTCTTAGCTAGCAACACTGAGCCCATCTTGACTTCATAAAGAGGACCCCGGGGACCGTCCGGCGTCAGCGCCGCAGGGAAACCTGCGCGCATCAGACGAGCCATCTCTACGAGCGCGCCTGCGCCTCCACGCGTTGATGAGCCGCGCACCGCGCCAAAGCCGAAGTGCTGGATGAGCCGGGAAATGTATTCGCCATCGAAGCTTTTGGATGTCAAGGCGGCAATCTTACGTTGTCGCAGCCAATAGATAGCGAGGAAGCTGCGATTGTGCCAGGAATTGAATATCGGAACATAGCCGCCACTCTCAAGCGCCTGAAGATGTTCTTCACCTTCCAACTGAAAGCGGACCGTCCGGCCGACAAGACTTATGATGAGATAGAATACAAACGCGGCCGCACGAATTAGAAACCGCTCTTTTGGTGAGTACGTAGATAGGTCAGAAAACGAGTAGGCCCGCTTGATGGAGGCTTCTGATCGTCCCGAATGTTTGGCAGGCAATCTTTGCTGGGTCAGAGTCGACATGAGTCCGCGCGAAAACTTTGCCAACACCGTTTGCCAACCGTTGGCGATTTCGTGTGCACGCTGCTAAATCATAGTGTAGCGCATTGGCAGTGGCCTGGAACAATAGGAATAATTCAGTGTTAGCGGGTCACCCGGCAGGCCGGAGGATATCTTCATAATTCCTTTCGGTTCGTGGATCAAACTCTCTGTTCTGTCTCTCGAGGTCTGCTGGCCCCGGTTTCCCTGTAATTTACTGCTCCCTTTCTGATATATTTCGAACGGAGCGACACTCAAAATCGTACAGTGCAAGTGAGAAAGCGAGGATTCGCCTTCTCATTCTCTCCTCGGGCCTGATAATCAGATTGGACCTGGATGCCAGAGCGCAAGATCCTCATTGTCGATAATGACCACGAACTCCGTGCCATGCTGCGAAAGGTGCTCGGCAGTCTTGGACACGAAGTGGTGGCTATGGGAGACCGCGACGAAGCCCTTGCTCGAGAGGATCTTGACGATTTCGATCTAATCATTAGCGACCTCACCGAAGATGCCACGCTTGCTGGCAGTGCGGCGAATGAACTACAACGAAAACGTCTGTTGGTTCCCATCACGCTGAATGGCGACCAGACCGTTTTGATCAAAGCCTTCAAGATGGGCGCCGCTAACTACCTTCGCCTTCCGTACAACAGGGATTCCTTACGTGAAATAGTCGAACAGACGTTGGCCTATAAGCTGCGCTACGTCGATGATCCGAGTCTGCTTTCGCATACCCATGAAAAGATCGAATTTGAGTTGCCCAGCGATCTGGCCTTGATGAATGGCGTGTTGCAATACCTGCTGGAGCGCGTTGCCAAGCTCGGCCTAATCAAGCCGGAACGCTCCAACCTGTTCGTAGCACTTGATGAGGCTTTTGTGAACGCAGTCAAGCACGGCAACAAGAGCGATCCCACGAAGCTGGTCAGAATCACTGCAGAACTTTCTCCAAAGGAAGCGTGCTTCACCGTTGAAGACGAAGGAGAAGGTTTTGATGTTCAGACTATTCCCGATCCGTGCGATCCGGCCAACCTCTTCAAATCATCGGGTCGGGGCGTGCTTCTGATGTACAACATCATGGACGAAGTTGAGTACAATGCGCAGGGTAATCGCGTAAAAATGGTGAAGCGGCCGGAACAAGCGGCCGAAACTCAACTAGTTGAACCAGGCACATCCGACGACAATCGCCCTCGAAGCGGCGGAAATCTCCAACCGTAGCCGTGCGTCCTGGTCGACGCGCGACCTGCCGCTCTCCTTCTGGGCCGCCTGGCCCTGGTGGTTGCCGCCGGCGCTCGTCTCACTACTGCTGGTCCTGTATTTTGTCGATCCCTTCATCGGCGACTGGGATGGGCTCGATTATACGATGCTGGCCCTGGCAGGCTATCCGTCATCGATGGCCCTCGGCCGGAACCTCTTCATTTTTGGCAATCACGTACTTTACGAGTTGGCGCATGCACTTTTTGATGTTCAACCTGAACACGGCTACCTGATCTTCAAATATGCGGTGGTGGCCCAGGCACCACTCGCTGTAATTACCTGCTGGGAGCTGGCACGCGAATTTACCGGTTCCCTTCAATCGGCCACCCTCGCTGCACTCTTTCTAGTCTTCTCTCCAGTATTTGTCCTCTATGGCGGACAGGTCATGACCGATGTGCCTTCGGTCCTCTTTATCGCCGCCGCCATGATCATCCACTGGAGAGGAGTGAAACAGTACCGGCCCTGGATGGTAGTTGCTGGCGCAGTAGTGCTTGGCTTAGGGGTCAACCTGCGAGAGACGGTAGGTTTCTATGCGCCATGGTTGATGCTGGCTCCCTTCGTAGGTGGGTGGAGACCAAGGCGTCGCGAGATCTATTACGTAATACTTTCCTTGTTTGTCTTTCTCCTCATTTCATTGGGCTGGTTTGGCTACTGGTTTATCAGTGACGCCCACTATCGCTTTATCTGGTTTGGCTGGCGGGAATCGATGCGACAAGAGACGGCCAGACATCCGGTGACGGTTTTAAACCTGTGGCCCTTCTTAATGTACTTCTTCGTTAGCGCACCGCTGGTATTTCTTTCATTTCCGTTTGCCATGAACCGGGAATGGCGCCAACGTAAGTTGTCGCCCCTGTTGTTGCTGGCATTACTAGGACTCTTTGCCGATGGTTTGCTCTTCTTGAACTATAGTACAGCGGTTAATTGGCGTTACCTGCTTGCTGGCTTACCGGCACTGGCCCCGCTCTCGGCACAATATTTATTAGAAAGACTCTCACAGCTTTTGCGCAGCACGAAGGTGGCTTTTGTTTGTTGTATTGTTGCGCTTCTGGTTTTGGCAACCGTGTTTAGTATTCTAATCAGGCCCGTAAGCCGCCAATTCATCCAACGAAGAGCCATGAGCAAGGAGTATCGCCATCAACTTCAGCACGTACCACCGGACGCCGTAATGATTTCCGGGGCTCAAACGATCGCGGTTACGTATTGGAAAGCGATTGGCTTGGGGAATTGGAAGACGATCGGCACTGGTGGAGGCTGGCCGGGCGACAAACTGGTTCCCGAAATCGAAGCTTACTTGGACGGCGGAAGACGTGTCTTCCTTGATGCGGATCCCCGCTGGTGGATGCCATGTGGTTGGCAGCGAGATGAGATTGCCGCCATAGTCGGGCTCAAGAAACAATTTAGCTTCCGGCGCATTACCGATACTATTTATGAGATCAAAAGGGCAGGAGATCGGTCAGCGCAAGACTCTCCGAACCTGGAACAACTCTTACCCGAGAACCGTCCTGAGGACACAAGAAAGTGCCCCCCTGGCTCCGCCTAGCGGATAACAGCATGTCTTCAGCCATCCCATATGAGCTCTTTCTAGCTTTTCGTTACCTGCGTTCGCAGCGAAAACGACGGCTGGCGCGTGTAACCGCGCTCGTGGCCATGCTAGGAATCGCGCTCGGAGTTGGCGCTTTGATTGTGGCACTGGCGCTGGCTAACGGTTTCCGCGACGAGATGCGTGACAAGATTTTGCGTGGAACCGCGCATTTGAGTGTGATGCGGGTTGATGGTCAACCACTGGAGAACCACCGTGAACTAGCGGCGCGTCTGAAACAGATGGGAAAGATTAGCGATGCCGCTGGCACGACCTACCAGGCAGCTGTATTAGTCGGACCACAGAAAACTGCTTATGCCGTACTAAGAGGATTAGACAATCAATCGCCAAAGGCTGTGGCAGATCTTGACAGTGAATTACTAGAAGGCTCGACCCGTGCACTCTTCAACAGACAGGACGGGGAACCGCCGGCCGTCATCATTGGCGCCGAATTAGCCAGGCTCACTGGCCTGCGACCCGGGGAAGTTGGAGATTTGATTGTGACAGACGCCCACATTGAATCTCCGTCGCCGGTAAGGCGGCTCGTACTCGTAGGCGGAATATTTCGTTCAGGATTGTTCGAGTACGACTCTAGTTGGGTTTATCTGTCACTTGATACGGCTTCGGCGCTGGCGGGGACTAAAGGCTCGGCCACAGTACTGAGTGCTCAAGTCAAAGACATTTATGATGTCAAAGCAGCAGCGGCCAAGGTTCGCGCAAATCTCGGTGACTCTTATACGGTGCTCGACTGGCAGGAAGCAAATCGTCCCCTATTCACAGCGTTGGCTCTGGAACGGCGGATGGGCCTTTTCATCATCGCGCTAATCATTCTGATAGCAGCGCTCAATATAACGACCATGGTCATTCTCGTCGTAGTCGAGCGGCGCCGGGATATCGCCATACTCTCTTCGATGGGAGCTACCTCCAGGAGTATCACGAGCATCTTTCTTCTGGAAGGAGCAACTATCGGTTTAGTGGGAGCTCTCTTGGGCGTTCTTGGCGGAACACTCGCCTGCCTTCTTGGCAACCATTATAAGCTGGTGAGTTTGCCTGCAGACGTCTACTCCATCGGCAATGTTCCGTTCAATGCCCATCCACGAGATATGCTGCTGGCAGCAGTGGTGGCGTTTGTGCTTAGTCTGCTCGCCACGGTCTATCCCGCACGCGCAGCAGCACGCGTACGACCAGCAGAGATGCTGCGAGAGACTTGAAATGGTAATGCCTGAAACGCATAGAAAATTGTCAGCGAGCGAAGATCTACACAGCTCTTTGTGCGAACTCGACTCTGTGTCACCAACTGCGCACGAGGCATTGAGTGTATCTGATTTGCGAAAAGCTTTTCCTTCGCCGTCAGGGGAAAAGATTGAGGTCCTGCGCGGCGTTTCGTTTTCAGTGAAGCCGAGTGAAGCTGTGGTAATAACAGGCGCATCAGGTGCCGGCAAGTCAACGTTACTTCATTTGCTCGGAGGCCTTGAGCCCAGCGACCATGGTCGAATTCTTGTTGAGGGCTATTCTATTGATACAAGTTCGCCGGCAGCAATGGCGCGCTTTCGGAACCAGAAGATCGGATTCGTTTTTCAGTTTCATCATCTGCTCCCGGATCTGACTGCTGTGGAAAATGTTGCAATGCCGTTAATGATCGGTCGACGCGGCCGTCGTGTGGCTTTGGCTCTTGCCAGGGAAGAGCTGGTTCGGGTTGGGCTGGCAGACCGTGTGGCATACCCGGTGGGTCATCTTTCCGGGGGTGAGCAGCAGCGAGTCGCCGTTTGCCGGGCTTTGATTTCTGGACCAGTTCTCGTGCTGGCTGACGAGCCAACGGGAAATCTTGACCCCGCAATTGCGGAAGAGATTGGCGATATTTTGGTCTCCTATGCCCATAAACGCGGGGCCATGGTCGTTTTGGCAACCCACGATGAGAGGTTGGCCGGGCTCTGCGATCGAAGGCTTACACTGCGTGATGGCCGCCTCCGGAGCAACCGCGGTCTGAAATAATGGTGTAGTTGCGCGTTTTAATTAAGATGAAATCGGGCAATGCTTCTTGCCCTTTACCTCATGGGGTATAATGCAGCCATGTTGCTGGGTGAGAGATCCCCCGCCTGGCGTTGCAATCATAAAAGTTCGTAAAACGGTACTTAGGAATGTTTGAACGCTACACTGAAAAAGCGCGCCGGGTAATATTCTTCGCGCGTTATGAAGCTTCCCAGTTTGGGGCTCCGGCGATAGAACCGGAGCATCTGTTACTGGGGCTAATGCGCGAAGACAAGACACTCACCGGACGTTTTTTCCCGCGAGCGCAAGTTTCGATAGAGGCGATTCGGAAGGAGATAGAGGGTCGCACACTCCTGCGGGAAAAGATTTCGACCTCTGTGGAGTTGCCGCTGGCCCCCGAAACCAAACGAGTTCTCGCCTATGCTCATGAAGAGAGCGATCGGCTTCAGCACCGGCACATCGGCACCGAACATCTTCTGTTGGGATTGCTCCGAGAGGAGCGTTCGATGGCGGCCGAGATTCTTTATGAACGTGGCCTCCGATTAAATGCTGTTCGCGATGAGATAGCTCGCCAGTCAGGTGTCGACGCACGCGGTTCCCAAAAGAAAGACACACCTCACCTGGTTGAGTTTTCCCGCGATCTCACCGATGACGCCGCAAACGATAAACTCGATCCATTAATTGGCCGGGAAGCAGAGATTGAACGCGTGGTGCAAATACTCTGCCGGCGGACCAAGAATAATCCCGTATTGATTGGTGAACCCGGTGTGGGGAAAACAGCAATCGTTGAAGGATTGGCGCAACGCATCATCCGAGGCGAGGTACCATCGTTCCTCGAGAACAAACGCATCCTCTCACTCGATCTTTCTCTGATCGTTGCCGGCACGAAGTATCGAGGACAGTTTGAAGAACGATTAAAACAGATCATGCGGGAGTTGGTGGAGAATCCGCAATATATTGTCTTCATTGACGAGCTCCACACCCTCGTGGGGGCAGGCTCGGCGGAAGGTTCTCTAGATGCAGCAAACATTTTGAAACCTGCGCTATCGCGCGGCGAGATTCAATGTATCGGCGCCACCACGCCGGCGGAATTTCGTAAATCGATTGAGAAGGACCGCTCGCTCGAACGCCGTTTCCAGGCAGTAAAGGTGCCTCCACCATCGGAAGAGGAGGCAGTTGAGATTCTTGCCGGCGTACGTGAGCGTTACGAAAGCTTTCATCAGGTTCACTACACTGACGATGCGCTGCACGCCGCTGTTTACCAGTCTCATCGTTACATTCCCGATCGCTTTCTTCCCGACAAGGCCATCGATGTAATTGACGAGGCTGGAGCGCGCGTCAAACTTCGCGTGCGTCGCGAACAGAGTTATGGCGATTGGAACCAATTGAACGACTGGCCCCGATCATATGACGAACCCTCCGGAGTAAGGGAGACTGGCGGGGATACAGTGGTGTCGGCGGAAGTGACCCGTGACGACGTAGAAGATGTGATTGCTCGCTGGACCGGCATCCCAGTAACAGCCCTCAAGGAAGAGGAAACCCGAAAGCTCCTGCGAATAGAGGTAGAGCTACATCAGCGTGTGGTTTCGCAGCGTCGCGCCATCTCGGCGCTTGCAAGAGCAATTCGCCGTTCGCGAGCAGGGTTGAAGAACCCGCTGCGACCCGTTGGCTCATTCCTCTTTCTGGGACCCACAGGTGTAGGCAAAACGGAAGTTGCACGCTCTCTGGCGCAGGTGTTGTTTAGTAGTGAGCGTTCGATGATCCGTTTTGATATGTCGGAGTTCATGGAAAAGCACTCCGTCTCAAAACTGATTGGCTCGCCGCCGGGTTACGTGGGTCACGAAGAGGGTGGTCAGCTCACCGAACGAATCAAACGCGCTCCTTATTCGGTGTTGCTCTTTGATGAAATCGAGAAGGCCCATCCGGACATCTTCAACGTTCTACTGCAAGTGTTTGAGGATGGAGTGTTGACCGACGCGCTTGGCAATGCCGTCGATTTCAAGAACGCGATCATAATCATGACTTCCAATATCGGCGCGCGCTTCATTCAGAAGAAGGGAACGCTGGGCTTTCAGGGAACTGCCGATGCGGGACGCGAAAAGATGGAAGAAATGGTGATGTCGGCAGTGCGCCAAACCTTCAACCCGGAATTTATCAACCGTCTCGACGAGATCATCATCTTCGATCAGTTGTATACAGAGGAACTACTCGAAGTTATCCAACTACAGATCGAGCAGATCAATAAGACGATGCTGCGGCACGGCCTGGAAGTCAGGCTGACCGACGAAGCCAAGCGGTGGATCGTCGACAAGACCTGCGCGGATCGTTCTTATGGCGCGCGACCGATCCGGCGTGCGCTGCAGAAGTATGTCGAAGACCAGCTTTCTGAGGCTTTAATCCAGGGTCATCTGGGTGAGGCTGGGCTGGTCGAAGTCTATGTCGACGGAGTTGAGCTAAGTTACCGGTCTATAGGTATTGAGGCTCCTGACGACGCTCTCCTTATTCACTAAATCCCGATAAAAAGTGATAGTTCAAAGCGCTCGATTCGAGAGCAGAGGCCTGTAGCTCTCCGTGTGGCTCTTTGGACTTTGGGCTTCTCTTGCCTGTATAATGCGCGACTTTGCTGGACTATCACTGGCAACGACGGACCTATTACCGGAATCCAACAATTCCTCGTTGCCGAAAGACTGGTCGAAGATAGAAGCGACAGTTTTGTTTTTTGCCTTTATTTTCTCGAAAAAGATAGCTTAGCACCCAAAGCTCCCCGAAGTATGCAAGGTTTTAGTAAGAACCACTAAGGGATTTGGCGCCTATGCACTTTTACCGCGGGTTTTTGCTCACCTTTTTGAGCGGACTAATCCTGTCAATTTCCATCTCAGGGCCCGGAGCCGTTCAGGCACAAGAAAGTCAGCGACTTGTTGAAAATGTAGACATCACTGGTAATCGACGTCTCAGAAAGGACGACGTCCTCTATTACGTCCAGACTCGACCAGGTGATGTCTTTAACGAGCAGCAGGTCCAAAGAGACTTGCAAGCCATTCTTGCCCTGGGATTTTTCGACAAGACTGCGACGCGGGTCTTGACTGAAGAAGGTGCGCGCGGCGGGGTCAATGTTATTTTTGAGGTCAAGGAACTCCCGATAATTCGCGACCTTCAATTTGAGGGCCTCAAAAGTGTCGCAGAGTCGGATGTGCTCAAGGCGTTTCGTGAGCGCCGCGTCGGTGTTTCCAAAGAGAGCATCTACGATCCCGTTAAAGCGCGAAACGGGATCCGCGTGCTAAAGGAACTTCTGGCCGCGCGCGGCCACCCAAACGCCACAATAACGGAACGCCGCGATGAGGTATCTGCTACCTCAATTGCTGTAACCTTCGACGTTGACGAAGGCGACCGGGTTCGTGTGGTCGATATTCAGTTTGAGGGCAACACAGTCTTCAGCGACGGCAAACTTCGCAGTCAGATGAAGTACGTTAAAGAAGCCGGTTTGCTGTCGCGCATTCGCGGGCAGGACATACTCGATCGCGAAAAGCTGGAGTTTGACCTCAGAGGTGTCGATAACTACATGCGGTCTAAGGGTTACTTACAGGCGCGGCATGGTGAAGCCCGCGTCGAAGGTGTTGGGCCGCGGCGCACTGGTTTCCCGATTCTGCCCTTACCGTTTCTGTCGTCCGTTGATGAGGGGCTGCGCGTGACGGTGCCGATCGTCGAGGGAAAGCTCTACCGCATCGGCGAGATGAAGATTGAAGGCAACTCAATCTTTTCGGAAGTGCAGATACGGGCGGTCATCGGTCTCAACAAGGGAGACATTGCGAACGGTGAGAAGATTGGTAAGGCACTGTTTGAGAATCTAAAGAAGATCTACGGCGGGCAAGGGTTCATCGAGTACACGGCGGAACCGACTCCCAGCTTCAAAGACAACCCTCAGAATCCTGAGGAAGGAATCGTGGATTTCACTATCACGATTGAGGAAGGCAAGCAGTTCTCACTAAGAAGACTGGAGTTTATTGGTAATACTTTTACTCGCGACAACGTCCTGCGTCGAGAAGTGCTACTCAATGAAGGTGACATTTACAACCAGACAGCCTGGGAATATTCGATCATAAAGCTCAACCAGCTCGGCTACTTTGATCCGATCGATAAAGACAAAGACGCCGACTTCCGCACGAATGAGGAGGAGGCGACGGTCGACATAAATCTCAAAGTGGCGGAAAAAGGCAGGCAACAGATATCTTTCAATGGTGGCGTTTCTGGCATTGGCGGTTCGTTCTTCGGACTTGAATATTCAACCAATAATCTCCTTGGGCGTGGCGAAATACTTTCGGTAAACGTCTCTGCCGGCAATCGTCAGCGCTACTTTCAATTCTCATTTACGGAACCCTACATCAGAAACCGTCCCATCACGGCCGGCTTCTCCCTCTTCGTTTTTAGCCAGAAATTCTTTGGAGAAGGAACGTTTCTTTCGCAGAATGCCCAAGCCCAACAGGGGCTTTCAGGTTCGATACTCGACTTCTTCAACGTCAGTGAGGAAAACCTGTTCACTCGCGACTCTTATGGCGGGTCGATCTTTGCCAGCGCCCCCTTATCGGAGTTCTATCGCAAGCGTCGCTTCACGCAGTTTTCGCGTATAGGTGCTTCGTACCAGTTTTCGACATCTAGCGTCAAAGACCCGCAGGTAAACGTGGCCGGAAGCGCGAATCAGTTCATCCCGGTGGTCTATAGTCAGCCAAACATTATCACGAGCCGTGGCACGCTGACTTTCACTTACGACACGCGTAATGCGAGCATCGATCCCACCAGCGGCCGCGAACTCTCAGTAGCCATGGCGATAGCGGGTTTGGGTGGTGACGTACGCACGTATCAGCCAACAATCTCTTATACACAGTTCTTCCCTGTAAGACGAAAGAGATCCGAGCGACCCGAGGTCTTTGGGTTCAGATTGATCGCGGGCACGGTAGGCAGCTTTGCTACCTCCGCTACAGTCCGCAACTCAAACTCGCTCGCTTTCGTCGATGGGATCCCGATTTTTGAGCGCTACTTCCTGGGGGATGAATTCACGATTCGTGGCTACAATGTTCGTTCAATTAGCCCGATCGCGCCACTCGACACCTTTGTAACATCACGCAACGTGGTGCTAGCCTCCAATGCCGCCGGCACTCCAGTTCCCGTTCCCGGACTTCCTGCGTCTCTTGCCGACATCGGGGTGTTTACAGGACCGACCGGAAACAATGTTGTGCAACTGCCGCGGTCGTTCACTTCTGTAGGGGGAGACACGCAGTTGCTCGGCAATTTTGAGTATCGCGTGCCATTGATCGGAGACGCGGTCAGTTTAGCGGGCTTTGCGGATATCGGGTCCGCCTTCAACCTGCGCTCCAAGCGCGACCAGACATTCTCCAGCAATTTCCTTGACGACCAGCCCTTTCTTTCGACCGTCGGTGCGATCCGTTGTCCCCGATTCGCCGCTGGCATCGCCCCCGTAAGCCTGAGCACCCTGGTCTTATGCAATCAAACGCAGTTTGCGACCTCGCCTTTCTTGAGCCTTGTCGCCCGCGATAACCGGCTTGTGACTCAAGCCGAGCTTGACTCTGCCCAGGGGGGACAGGTGGATCCCCTCACTCAGTTACCGTTTGGTTTTCAGCCTGTATTTTTGCGGGGTCAGGCCCAGACAAACACGACTGTGCGGCTTTCGCAGAGCCTGTTTAACAAGCTCGGCGACTTTCGCTCCAGCCTGGGGATGGAGGTTCGGGTCCAGGTGCCCGTCCTAAACGTGCCTTTTCGCCTGATCTTTGCGTATAATCCCAACGCCCGGCAGAACCAGATCATTGACGGGTTCCCATTCTTCTTCAACGAAAAGAAGAAAGTCATTCGTTTCAGCGTTGGGCGTACGTTTTGAGGCCAACCATTGCGGCGGGTCTGAACAACTAAGTTAGCACCCCTTTTCGACTAAGGAGCATTACAGGAAGGTTATGAAGACATATCGATTGATTGCGACGGCTTTCGTTACAGCCCTCGCCGTTTCCCCCAGTTTCGCCCAGCAGCAGAGACCGGCGTCGCAGACCGCCGCTCCAGCCCCGGCGACGGCCTCGCAGGCGAACATACCAGAGAGCAAGGTCGCGCTGATCAATACCGAAGCCTTTGCTGATGAGAAGCTCGGCATCATTCGGATTGTTACTGCTATGAAGCGCGTAGAGAGCGAATTCCAGCCGCGTAGAACCGAGCTGCAGCAGTTGCAAGTGAAAGTGAAACAGCTTACTGACGACATCGAAAAGACAATACCCCTTGCCGCGGCTAAAGACATCCAAACAAAGCAGGAGACGCTCGACCAGCTGAAGAAGGACGCCCAAAGGAAGGGGGAAGATGCGCAAGCCGCCTACAACAAGCGCATGCAGGAAGTCCTGAGCCCTATCTATGAGGATCTTGGTAAGGCACTTGATACGTTCGCTAAGTCGCGTGGCATTACACTCTTACTCGATGTCTCCAAAATTGGGCCAGCTATCCTGAATAATCCCCCGGAGGCTATGGACGTCACACGAGCTTTTATTGCCGAATTCAATACAAAGTTTCCAGCTACGGCGTCCGTGACTCCTCCACAGTGAGGTTCCTGATTAAAGTGGCGCAGACCAGGGAGATGCGGTGAACGGGTTCTCTCGTCGCCGCGTCTCTTGTTTTGACTATGGAAATCCTTCTCGATTCCCAGGCCATTCAAAAGCTCCTGCCGCATCGTTATCCATTTCTTCTAGTCGACAGGATCATCGAATTAGTACCTCGCGAACGTATCGTCGGTATAAAGCAAGTCAGTATTAATGAGCCATTCTTCCAGGGGCATTTCCCGGGCGCGCCTGTCATGCCCGGCGTGTTGGTTGTGGAGGCCCTCGCTCAGGTTGGCGCCGTGCTGGCCCTGCGCGAGATCGAAAATCGCGAGCAGAAGCTGGTTCTCTTTACGGGGATAAAAGAAGCCCGCTTTCGCCGGCCCGTCATACCAGGTGACACTCTGATTCTGGAAGTGACGGCGCTGCGTATAGGTTCGCGCGTGCAGCGGATGCGCGGTGAAGCAAAAGTCGATGGTCAGCTTGCTGCAGATGCCGACATCATGAGCATCATTGCTGATCGCGGTGCTGCTTTGAACGAAGGTGATTAGGTCCGCTGGGGTCGCGGTACGATAGTTTCTAGAAGCAGAAGCCCGGAACCAACAGATGGCTGCCGCCACGTATTCAACGAACATCCACCCGACCGCGATTGTCAGTCCTCGAGCCCGGCTGGGCACTGGTTGCTACATCGGGCCATATACAGTTATTGGCGAAGAAGTCGAACTAGGCAATGGCGTTCGGATTGAATCACACTGCGTGATAGACGGTCGCACAACAATTGGCGAAGGTACGCACGTGTATCCCTTCGTCTCAATAGGCCTGGCCGCCCAGGATCTGAAATATCGCGGCGAACCTTCAGGGACGCGCATTGGGCGGCGCAACCGCATCCGCGAGTTTGTGACGATTCACCGGGGAACGGCAGGTGGCGGCATGCTTACACAAACTGGTGACGACTGCTTACTGATGGCCCAGGCCCACGTAGCGCACGACTGCCGGCTCGGCGATGGGGTCATTATGGCCAACGCCGCCACTCTTGCCGGCCATGTCCTGATTGAAGAAGGTGCGAATATTGGAGCCTATTCAGGGGTCCACCAGTTTTGCCGCATTGGACGAGAAGCCTATATCGGCGGCTATTCGGTGCTGGTAAAAGATGCGTTGCCATTTGCCTTAACGGTAGGAAACCACGCGCGTTGTTATGGACTGAACGTTACTGGAATGAAACGCCGTGGCTATTCTAAAGAAGTGATCAAAACGCTGCACCATGCTTTCCATCTGCTACTCTCCTCAAAGCTGAATACCACTCAAGCGCTCACGCGTATTCGGGAAGAGATGAACAGCTCGCCGGAAGTTGAACTGCTGGTCCAATTCATTGAAACGTCAAAACGCGGCGTTACAAAATGAGATACGGATTAATCGCGGGTAACGGTAGATTTCCGTTCCTGGTAATCGAAGGCGCCAAACGGGCGGGGGCGTCGGTTTCGGTGGCCGCAATCCATGAGGAAACTGCCCCGGAAATCGAGCGACTTGCGGATCGCTTAAGGTGGGTTGGGATTGGCCAGCTCGGCAAGATGATCCGCTTCTTTAAGGATGAGGGTGTTGAAAGGGCGATCATGGCGGGTCAGGTGAAGCATGTCCAGATCTTCAGTCGTGCAGTGCCTGACGCTCGAATGCTGAAAGTACTGCTAAAGCTACCGCGCCGCAACACTGATTCCCTGATTGGAGCGATCGCTGAAGAATTGGCAAATGAGGGCATCGAGCTAATTGACTCAACCTATTTCTTGCAGGACTTCGTGCCGCAGGCCGGTACTCTTACTCGCCGCGCTCCTGACAATCGGGAGCGCCAGGACGTTGAGTATGGTCTGGAGATCGCCCGCGAGATGGGCCGGCTAAATTTGGGCCAGACGATAGTGGTACGTGGAAAGGCATGTGTAGCCATTGAAGCGATGGAAGGCACAGATGCTACGATCAGGCGCGCCGCTCAACTCACGCGGGGCCGGGCCGACGCGACGGTTCTGGGCAGACGAGCAGTACTTACTGCCGGACATCTGACTGTGCTGAAGCTGGCACGGCCTAATCAGGATATGCGGTTTGACGTGCCAGTCGTGGGTATTCCCACCTTGCAGGTGATGATTGAAGCGGGAGCAACGTGCCTTTGCATAAGCGCTGGTAAGACCTTGATTTTCGACCGTGAAGAAATGATCGACCTGGCGGAAAGACACCGAATAGCGATCATCGCTGTCTAGTCTTCACTATTGCTTCTCTGCTCCTTTTCATCCACACCCGGACTCGGCACGCGTTGTCCGGGAACACGATACTCCTCATTCACCCAGCGTCCGAGATCCACCAGTTTGCAACGTTCCGAGCAGAAGGGACGAAAAGGATTATCTTGCCACTGAACTGGCTTGTCGCAGGAAGGGCACTTCATGAGGTAATGCGTTGCTTGGAGGGGCTCGGAGCCTGCCGTAAGTGCCTCAGGAGGCGAGCGCCTCAGGCCGTTTAACCAGAATCCGTCTCTTAACGAACTCGATCGTACCTTCGCGACGCATCGCATTCAAGCGCACGGTGACACTCTCGCGGGTAGAGCCGACAATCGAGGCTATCTCGCGGTGGGGCAGCGAAATATCGATCAATACACCCTCACTCTCGGGCACGCCATACCGGTCGGAGAAGTCCGCCAGCAAGCGGTCAAGGCGAGCGGGAATAGCATTTAGCGCGAAGTCGGCGAGGCGCCGTTCCGCATTCTCGAGTCGTTGACCGATCAAACGGAAAGTGTAATCATGAAGCCGGTTGTCCTCCGCCATCCCCCTTTTGAAGTCCCCCGCCGGGATTCGCAAGAGGCGTGATTGCTCGTACGCAATGGCACAATTTTCACGCCGTCCCGCTGCAGAATATAGGGCCGATTCGCCAAAAAGTGAACTTTCGGGGAGAATATCAATGACCGCCTCGCGCTTGGTTTCGCTTTCGATGCGGCATAGCTTGATTCGTCCCTGGACTATGGCATAGAGGGAATCGGCCTGCTCACCGGCACGATAAACAAACCGTCGCCGGCTGACGTCAGTTATCATGGAAGCGGAGGCCAGTTGAGAGATTAGGGAATCACTGAGCGTAGCGCCAAATTCCAGCTGTTGGATCAGCCGGGCGCGCGCTTCGGCGCTAATACCAGAGGGCCGCCTTGATTGAATTTCTCTCTTTTCAGTAGCGCTCATGGTGAGACTTGAGTTAACAGATTTTAAGGTTAAGGAAAACGCCCGCACGATGGGTGTCTCAGGCTTAATCCAAATGCTGGCTCGATCGCGAGCCTAATTGTAAGGGAACCCTGATGAAAATGCCCGAGGCCGTTGAACTTTGCTCAGCTATTGTTTCGGATTTCGGCGATTGGCGAGTACTTAACGAAAACGAACAATCTCTGAATGAACGGACTTTAACATGAACCTCGTAGCTGTGCAAGATTTATGAGGCGCAGCTCAATAAATAGACATGGCAGCAAAATTCAAAGTTCTGGTCGTGGATGACGACGCCGATAAGCTTAATCTGCTAGCAATGGCCCTGAACATGGCCGGATACGAAGTGCTAACTGCTGGCGATGGTCAGGAAGCTCTCACCGCCATGGCTGCCAGCGAACCCGACCTGGTGATCTCAGATGTAATGATGCCCAGAATGAACGGTTTCGATCTGGCGCGTCAGATTCGTCAAAACCCTCAGACCAAATTTATTCCGGTCATTCTTCAGAGCGCCGGTCGACATCTAGCTGAGGACCTGCGGCTCGGCTCTGAAGTCGGCGCCCTGGGTTACATTACAGACCCGACCGATCTCGAATTACTGCTGGCCCGCGCACGCACGTTGCTGGACTTCAAAGCCTACCTCGATACATGCGAAGAAGCCGCATTCACCGACCACTTGACGGGTCTAGCCAATCGTCGCCGTTTCGAGCGTCACATGGAACGCGAAGTGGCCCGGACGGCGCGTTATGGACACCCTTTCTGCCTGTTGATGCTCGACATAGACCATTTCAAGAATGTCAATGATACGCACGGCCACGAAGCGGGCGACATTGCAATGAAAAGACTTGCCAAAATCCTGCAGGAAGGAACTCGTGGCATTGACCTGGCAGCACGGATTGGCGGTGAGGAATTCGCTGTAATTCTCACCGAAACCAGGCTCGCATCGGCAATGGAGGTCGCCGAGCGTCTCAGAATCGCCATAAAATCGGTCGAAATGCCCACAGTTGGCACGCTCACCGCCAGTTTTGGGGTGGCCGAGTGCCCATCATGCGCCACTGGCGCGCGGCAGCTTTTGGCGTGCGCCGACACCGCCCTTTACCGAGCTAAGCATGAGGGCCGCGACCGCGTCGTGTCCTCGGAAGTGAGCAAAATGAACTCCGCGGCGGCCGGAGACGTACTAATCTCCAGCTAGTAGCTCTTAATTGTGGCGGATGGCGCTTGCCCAAAGCTCCAGAAATTCCTGCTCGCTGTCTGCAATGGCTGATTACAAAGACACAATTGACGAATGGCACAAGGCCGCCCGTCGTAAGGCCCGCGAGCTTGACGAAAAGTACGCGATTTCGGATCTGGTCGAAGAAGGGGCCAGAGTAGCAGGAGAGGCGGCCCGACGCGGAGCTGATACCGTAGCGGGTGGTGCGGAAAGATTGCGAACCGAGGCCGAACGCTTAAAGGAGGAGGCGGAGACAAGCGAAGCCGCAAAACGAATGGCCGAAGAGGCCATGCGTGGTGCGAAGAAAGCCGGTGAGGTGTTTCGCGATGTCGCCGGGTCGGCAGGCAAGAGAGCCGGCAAAGTTGTTGATGATGCCAAAGGCTACTATGAGCGGGCGTCACAAATTTACGGTGCAGGGGCGAGATTTACGCGCGCCTCAACTGCTGCCACCTCTGGCTTACTGCGGGCGCGTGATTGGATCAAGGAGAATCCCGGAAAGGCAGCGGTTGTTTCTTTCTCACTTGTAATGGGCGTGCGCGCGGGTGCTGCCTTCCCCGGGATTGATGCAGTGTTGCTCGGTTCGCACCCGCACTGGCTAACGCATTCTGCGCTGCCGGTATATGGTTTGCGCAAGCTCGGCGATAAGCTTGATAGTCATCTGCGCAAGCAAGAAGAGTTGATTCGTGAGGGCAAGCTTGAGGAAGCTGAGCGGAAACGGCTGGAGTTTGAACGCAAGCTTACGAAACTAGTGGGTGCGCCCTTATTAGGTGCGTTCAGTTGCGCTACGGGCGCGGCTCTCTGGGCGCAGATCCTGCAACCGGGCCGGATTACTGGTGCGCCGATTAGTTGGCTTCTGGGAGGTAATCCGTTTCTGGACGGTATCTGGCTTTTTGGCAACGGTTTGATCTGTTTCCATCAGGGCTATAAGTTTTTCATGATTGCCCTTGCTGACCAGGCAGACGTCGCGCGAGTGGTTAGAGAAATCAAGGGTCTTCTTCCCGAGTTCGCCACTTCGTAGCGCAACTAGCTAATCGTCAGGGGAAAGGGATGGAACGAGAGAACAAAAACAATTAGTGTCAGAATGGCAATCATGATACGAGCTCTTCCCACAGGCTCCATCTGCTGCGGCGCGGGATGACGTACCTTCACCATAACTGCCAGCAGCACGGCATACAGGAAGCCGCTTGGGCTTCCGTGCCACATGTAGCCCAGCACGGCCAGCACTGCCATAACGACAAACGCTACCCGTCCAATTAGTTTATGCATCCTCTGCCCAAACACTGCAAAGGTGCCATGAGCACCATCTAGTTGTCCTACAGGCATTAAATTCAAGCTAGTTACCAACAGGCCCAGCCACGCCGACATGTAATAAGGATTTGTCAACGTATTGCTTAGTTGAACGCCTGAAAGCGAAGCGACGAGTCGGAAGAGCAATGGGTCGTTGAACGTGATGGTCTCGCCCACCACTGGAGGCGCAGGTTGCAGACTTAAGACACCTGCTATTCCGATTGGAACAGTGACAATAAAACCCGCCAGGGGACCTGCCAGACCAATATCGAAAAGTGCCCGGCGCGTCGGTATGGAAGATCTGATTTTGATGAAAGCGCCAAAGGTCCCTGCCAGAAAAAGAGGAGGCGCAGGAATGAAAAAGGGCAGGGTGGCACTCACGCCATAGCGTTGGCATGCCAGATAGTGTCCAAGTTCATGTGCCGTCAGTATGGCCAGGAGGGTCGCGGAAAAAATTACTCCGTCACGAATGACATGAGGGTGGAGAAACGCAAAGCTTAGGAGCGTTGCAACGGTTCGGGAGTAATACTGCGGAACGAAAAGAAGGTAATCAAGCAAAGTGGACGGTAGCGCCATCGGCACGTCGAGTCTTGGCTCGGCAATTACAATTCCGGCAACAATGGTTGTGATGATCGTGATTAGGAATAGAAAGGAGTGCAGCACCAACTCTCGCCGAGTAGGCCAGATAGCCGATCCTCGCCGCAATGTTGGCCGGGCTTGAACTAATCGAGGGACCGCCTGAACGGAATCTGACATAAGCACTATCTAAAATACCTGAGGCTAGAACCTGGATTCTTTGTAGCAGGTTCTAGCCTCGCTGCAAACACCAAACTGTTTTTCAAGTCTAGCCGGCAGAATCCAAATCGTCGACCATCAGGTCACCATCGTGGGCCTGCAGTTCTTTGCCAGGTTTGAAACGAATCGTTTTACCCGAAGGTATTGCTACCTCTTCACCGGTGCGGGGGTTACGACCCACTCCGCGTTTTCGGGGCTTCACAACAAAGACGCCGAAGCCACGCAACTCAATTCGTTCCCCGCGCGTTAAAGCCTCTTTCATTGAGTGGAACAGGGCATCCACCGCCTGTTCAGCCTTCATCTTAGGTACGCCGGTCCTGTCCGCTACGCGGTTAATGATGTCTAGTTTGATCACGTTCTCGGCCTCCGTTCGCGTAAGGAAGAATCTCCAGGCTCGGGATTGCAGGGTGCGATGATAGAGAGCGGCAGTTGAGGCTGTCAACTGGTTTGGCGCGGCGCAAGGGGTGGCCCCCAAAGCCCACCCTCTCGGGAACCAAATAGGGTTAGACCAGCGCATAACTCTTGTTTGACAACCGAATGAGTGAAAGTTACCCTCAAATGCTGCCTAACAGCAGCTGGGTTTAATAAAAAATAGAGTTTGCTAAGGAAGGCATGTTCGGAATTAGAACCCGTCGTCCACCGCCGTTCGGCGGCATTCACATCGACGACGATAAAGACATTCAGGTTGAGAAGCCTGAAAGTAACTCCCGCAGTAATCTTTGGAGTGAGGGCCGCTTGTTACTGCGGGATCTGGTTTTCGCTCTAATGATCGCTGCGCTGGTAGTCGTGTTCATAGTGCAACCGGTGAAAGTAGAAGGCACTTCCATGCTCCCGCGGTTGCACGACGGTGAGCGGATATTCGTCAACAAACTGATCTATTACGACGAATATCGTTGGGCCCCAAAAGTGGAACGTGGCGATATCGTTGTTTTCTGGTTTCCTGACGACCCTTCAAAAAGCTACATCAAACGGGTCATCGGATTACCTGGAGATACCGTGGAAGTTCATGAAGGAGTAGTTCGCGTTAATGGCCGCGACCTAAATGAGCAGTACCTTGACTCGCGCTTCAACCTGGCTCACAGAAGCCAGACGCCCGTTTATGTCAGACCAAATTACTATTTCGTAATGGGCGATAATCGCGACAACTCGAGCGACTCGCGAATCTGGGGGCTAGTGCCAAAAAAATACATCTACGGCAAAGCGCTCTTTCGGTACTGGCCGCTGACAGCCGCAAGCGTGATCCACCATGAAAACATCTCACCTGTGGCGCCGCCGCCGTCGACATATCGTCCCGTCATGCAGGAGTTACCGGATAGTCCGCAGGAACCAGAGTAAGAACGAGAGGTCGAGAGTTTGATGTGAACGCCTTTGACTGGTTACGTCTGCTAGCGATGATATTTTACGCGCCCGCGCGCGGTATCCGTGAGGTCCGCGACCGCGCCTCTCTTGCTTCCGCCGGGCTTGTGGCATTGCTTGTTCACGCAGCGTTCTTCTTTACCTTGCTTTACTTTGGCGGCCTTATCAATCCTCGCCGCCCTCTGGCGATACTCCTGGTGTTCTTCCAGTCGGCCGGATCCCTCGTTTTTGTTGCGCTGGTCTTCGTTCCTCTGGCCCTCTTTCTTGCCAATCTCTTTGAACGACGCGCCAGCTTTCGCCTCCTGGTCCAGCAAGAATATTCCACCCTGGCGGCGACGATGTTTTATGCGCTAGCCGCCTCCAGCCTGATCACAACCTTACTCACAATTGCAGGTAAGTTCGGTGGGTTGCAGCAGGTGTTGGGCGAGCGCTTATTAGCCTGGTTCATCGCTGAGCGTAGCCAGCTCCAGCCAGATATGCTGCCGGTGTTTGATGAAAAACTGCTTCGTCCTGAAGTCTTCGCTGCGGTGATTCCCTTAGTGGTGTTGTTCGCCGTCTTTGCGTTTTGGTCGATGTTTGTTCTGCGAGTGGTTTTTCGGTTGTCGTGGTTGCGCGCCGTTATCCTGGTGCTGGTCAGTGTTGTCCTCCTGTTTCCGGCTTCATTCATTCTGCTGCCGCTCTTTACTACAATTCTCGCGTCGCCGTTTCTCCTGTTATTGTTGTTCTTGCTCCTCCGCGGTTATGTTTCAGAAATTACACGGGCTCAACGTGCCCGCGAAACGTTTCGACAAAACCTGGAGGCCGCCACCCTCAACCCCGCCGACTCTTCCGCCCATTACAACCTTGGCTTGATTCACCAGCAGCGAGGTGAACTCGATGCCGCTCGCGAGCGTTTTGAACGTGCCGTGGCGATCGATGCCGAAGAAGTAGATGCCCACTATCAACTTGGACGAATTGCTCGACAGCAGAAGCGGCTGGCCGACGCGATCCGCCATTATGAGGAGGTTGTCTCACGAGATCAGGCTCATGCGCAGCACGAGATTTGGCGCGAAGTTGGAGCGACCTATATTGCCGCTAACCAGTTTGAAGATGCGCGCAATGCTCTGGAGCGTTTTCTGGCGCGGCGCTCGTCAGATCCGGAAGCTCTTTACCTGATGGGCCGTGCCCATGCAGGTCTTGGTCACCGGCGCGAGGCTGCCAATTCCATGGAAGCATGCATCGAAGCCGTTAAGAGTGGTCCCGCCTACAAGTATCGCTTAGAAAAACGATGGCTCAATGAGGCGCAACAGTTCCTCCGATCTCAGGTATGAAAGGCGAGGGAGCAAAGACATTAGAACAGTCAGAGGCACTCCTGGCGTTAGAGGATGGTCGCACTTTTAGAGGCAGAGCGTGGGCTGCCAGCGGCGAGGTTTGCGGGGAGATGGTCTTCAATACTTCCATGACTGGCTATCAGGAAGTCTTGACTGATCCTTCATACGCTGGACAGATTGTATGCATGACCTATCCGCTAATCGGCAACTACGGTGTGAATAGTGATGACGAAGAATCTTCGCGTCCGTGGGTTGAGGGTTTCGTGGTACGGGAAGCGAGCCGTATTGCCTCAAGTTGGCGCGCTCAGGAAAGTCTTGATTCCTATTTAAAGCGGTGGAACATTGTCGCCATCGAAGGGCTGGACACACGAGCTCTGGTGCGGCACATTCGTGACAAAGGTGCCATGCGTGCCTGCCTCTCAACCGTCGATCTCGTTGAGCAAAGCCTTGTGGAGAAAGCGCGCAACTCTCCGTTGATGGAAAACCGCGAGCTCGCCAGTCGGGTGACGACGAAGGAGGTTTATACAATTCCCGCCGCGACAGAAGAACGTTTTCATGTTGTGTGCTACGACTTCGGTGTGAAGAGAAATTCGTTGCGTCAATTGGCTGGGATGGGTTGTCGTATTACGGTTGTACCTGCGTCTACTCCTGCCTCCAAGGTATTGGCATTGAATGCTGATGGCATCTTCCTTTCCAATGGTCCTGGTGATCCGGCTTCTATGGATAGAGAGGTAAACGAGATCAGGGAAGTGCTAAAGGCCGGCATTCCCACCTTTGGTATCTGTTTTGGTCATCAGTTGCTAGGGCGGGCCTTTGGTGGACAGACCTTTAAACTGACCTTCGGACATCGCGGCGGGAATCAGCCGGTCAAGGACCTAAAGGAAGGCGGCGTTGAAATAACCGCACATAATCACGGATTTGCAGTGATGCCTGATAGTTTGCCGTCTGATGTGGAGATAACACATATAAACCTTAACGATGGTTGTGTGGAGGGGATGGCCCATAGGCGACTGCCGGTGATGTCGGTTCAATATCATCCCGAAGCTGCTCCGGGTCCGCATGATGCCGAACACCACTTCCGGCGCTTCATTGAAATGATGGATCGAAATGATGAAGCTGGGCCCTAACATTTGACATTTGACAGTGGTCATTTGTCATTCGCCATTCATTGAAACTCACGTGACAGCGTTTTGATATCCAATGTCTAATGACAAATGTCCAATGTCAGATGTCAAATGGTTAGTCTTGCACGGGCAGCTTCTTGAGTTCCCCGGTGGTGAGATCGGGGCGCGCTCGAGCCATCTCCTCAGCGGTTGTTTTTGAATGAGGATAGTCTGTCGCGGTCTCCGGTACCTGAGTGGTTGGGGCCGGCTCCAACAGATCAGCAAGACCCTGGCTACCTCGATGCTCAAGCCAGTGCCGGTAACTGACAGTAAGGATGGCCACGACTGGAATCGCTAGAAATATACCCGCCACCCCAGCCAGCTCAGCTCCCGAAAGTATCGCCATGATGACGGCAAGCGGATGGAGGTGTATTCCCTGCCCAATTAGACGCGGATAGATGAAATAGTCCTGAGCGATTCTGAGTAGTCCCAGGAATAGGAGCACGAGTAAGGCGGAAAAGAAGCCAGCGTGGAGCGTCGCCAGAATCGCCACCAGCACGGCGATCAAAAGAGGACCAACCAGCGGGACAAATTCAAAGACTCCTGCAATGAAGCCCAGTACCAGTGGACTCGGCATTCTAAGCAGCGTAAATCCCAGTGCGCAAACCAGGCCAATAAAGATACATGCCGTCAACTGCGCGCGAGTGTAGGCGGCGAGTGTGCTGCTCACGTCCTGGAAGAACTCGTCACCGCGCCAGCGCCATCTGCCACGGGGTAACATCTGCAGTGCCGAGCGTCGAAAGGTCTCGGCATCTTTCAGAAGAAAGAAACTTAAGATTGGAATCAATATCAGCCAGGGAATATAAATGACCCAGGCTAGAACTGCATTTAAGAACAAACTAAGATTTTGACTGACCCTCTCCACCAGGCTCGGCACGGCTCGATTGATCACATCCATCAGTGGCCCTGGCATCCGATGCAGTCGAAAGTATTCATCGATACCCTGCATTCTTTCGCCCAGCTCTTTCCAGTAGGCACGTGCCTGTTCAGTGAATTCGGGAAACTGGTTGCCTAAGCGCGGCAATATTACCCACATCGCCACCCCCAGAGCCGCAAGGATGGTCACGTAGGCCACTACAATCGCCAGCACCCGTGGCATTTCCCACACGCGCCCACTCAGTTTGATGGGCCGTCGCAAAAAATCCACCAACGGAGATACCAAATAGGCAAAAAAGATCGAGAGAACCAGAAGTAGAATGACGCCTGTTAATTTGACAACAATCCAGAGGGTCACGGCGACGATAAGCACAATAAAGATAACGCGCAGAATGACGCGCGTTTGTGGCCAGGACATCTCTGCGGCTTTAGTTGCCGCCTGCCCAACGTCGAATTGACGTTCTTTATCGTTCACAGCTGTTAGGTGGAGAGATCATGTAGACGCGAGATTATTCCACGCACCGCAAGTTCCTGACCCTGACTCAGATCAATGAACTCAACTCCAAACGTATCGGGAGTCGCATGGTGGACTACCTCGCCATTCAGAGACAAAGCATCTTCTCGATCTATGAGCAGAAGTTCCAGATGGTCGCCAACCTTGACTTCCTGGCAGGCAGGCAAATTTCGCACGCGAACGCCGCCAAGACTAATATCGTCTGGTTCAGCCAGGCCAAGTGGTTCCTGGAGGCTCTTGTCTTCAATGGCCATAGTCATCTTCAAGGTTACGAAGTAGCGAGGATACTTGCGCCTCTCGTGCGACGGTACCGACTGGGGGAGTGTCATGAGTCTGTGCTTTCTAGTTGGCTAGTCCTTTGTTACCCTACTCTCCTTCTTCTCCTTCTTCTCCTTCGTCCTCTTTATCAGCGACTGGTGGAGTGGTTACACGAGGCGCGGCCGGTTCCCAGATCAGTCCTCTCCATTCATCGGTTTCGCCGAGCAATTGAAGAGCGGCGAGCGGGTGACCTGGATTACGCTCGATGCGTAATACCTCCGCAATAAACTGCAACTTCTTGCCTTGCTCGCTCTGCACCTCCAAACGCACAGTGCTGCCAACGTCCGGTAGTTGTCGGGGCAAGTGAACCAGCGTGCCTTCCGGGCCCACGTTCTCAGTGATGCCCTCCGCTACAATATGAGCGCCCCCCGGTTCATCCCACTCGGCACGAACTTCAAAGGAGGCAAGATACCGCGGCCCTAAACGCGTTTCTGTTTCGATCTGGCGAGGCATTGTGACGTCCACTCCTTGCTTTCACTTCGCTGGCGCCGATAACCGCTTGTTGAAATCCATCCGAAAGGGGTCTAGAGAAGACACCCCGGAAACGGTCAGTTGCAAGGGCGTAATCATACTAGATCGTCCCGGTTCGGGAAATGAAAGGCGCCGCATTTCCGGTTCACCTTCCGGGGTGGTCTTGGACCTCATCAAAATAGCGCTCATTCTTCTTCCGCTCTCAACTTTTCGAGCACCGAGAAATCTTCGAGAGTAGTAACGTCTCCGGCCACTGAGCCACTGGTGGCGATCTCACGCAGCAGGCGACGCATGATCTTTCCAGATCGGGTCTTCGGCAGGGCATCCGAAAAACGGATCTCATCTGGTCGAGCGAGCGCGCCGATCTCTTTGCCAACGTGCGCGCGCAGCTGCTCTTTCAATTCTTCTGACGGTGCGTGAGAACCTTCCAGGGTGACGAAAGCAACTATTGCCGAGCCTTTAAGCTCATCGGGACGGCCGACGACGGCAGCCTCGGCGACGGCCTCGTGCGAAACCAGCGCACTTTCAACTTCAGCCGTACCCAGGCGATGGCCGCTGACATTAATAACGTCGTCAATGCGACCCATGATCCAAAAGTAGCCGTCTTTGTCACGGCGAGCGCCATCGCCGGCAAAGTAAATATTCTCTATCTGCGACCAATATTGCTGGCGATAGCGTTCGTCGTCTCCCCAGATCGTTCTCAGCATTGCCGGCCATGGCCGGCGGATTACAAGGTAACCGCCTTCATCAGGCCCTACGGATTTTCCGTCACGGGTCATTACGTCAGCCTCGACGCCCGGAAATGGTTTAGTAGCGGAACCGGGCTTGGTCGGGGTTGCTCCGGGCAAAGGCGTGATCATGATTGCCCCGGTTTCAGTTTGCCACCAGGTATCGACAATCGGGCAGCGACCCTTGCCGATAATTTCCCGATACCACATCCACGCTTCTGGGTTAATGGGCTCGCCCACGGTGCCGAGTAATCGCAGGCTTGAGAGATCGTGTTTCAACGGCCAGTGTTCTCCCCACTTGATGAAGGCGCGGATTGCTGTTGGGGCCGTGTAAAGAATATTGACCCGATGACGCTCCACAATGCTCCAGAACCGATCCGGTTCTGGATAATTAGGGGCGCCCTCATACATCAGGACTGTCGCGCCATTTGATAATGGGCCATAAACAACATAGCTGTGGCCGGTTACCCATCCTATATCGGCAGTGCACCAGTAGATATCTTCATCCTTCAGATCGAAGACCCATTTACTGGTTAGATGGGCCTGCAGAAGATAACCCGCCGTCGTGTGAAGAATTCCTTTCGGCTTGCCGGTCGTCCCGGAGGTGTAAAGAATGTAAAGCGGATGTTCACTGTCCAAATGTTCGGAAGGACAGTTTGCATCCACAGTTTCGATCAATTCGTGCCACCAGTAATCACGCCCTGCTTCCATGTGAACGCGCTCACCGGTCCGTCGCACAACTATGCAGGCCCGCACTGACGGAGTTTGACGCAACGCCTCGTCTACCGCAGCCTTCAGTTTCACTTCATGGCCGCGCCGCCAACCGCCATCAGCTGTGACTACAATCTTACAGTTTGCATCGTTGATACGATCGACCAGGGCCGTGGCCGAGAATCCGCCAAAGATGACGGAGTGAGTAGCGCCGATCCTGGCTGAGGCCAGCATTGCAATTGCCAGCTCCGGGATGAGAGGCATGTACAGGGCAACCCGGTCACCTTTTTGGATCCCAGCACGCTTTAAGACATTGGCGAAACGGCAAACTTCGCTATGAAGCTGTTGATAAGTCAGCGTGCGATGGTCGCCTGGCTCTCCCTCCCAGATAAGCGCTGCCTTGTTGCGTCGCCATGTCGAGAGATGACGGTCTAGGCAGTTATGGGCAAGATTGATCTTGCCGCCCACAAACCACTGGGCGTGTGGGGCCTTCCATTCGAGTACTCGGTCCCACTTCTTAAACCAGGCCAGCTCCTCGGCCATCCGGGCCCAGAAGCCCTCCGCATTGGATGAGGCTTCGGCGCGCAACGTATCCAGCTCTTGCATGGACTTGACGTGGGCCTTTTCAGAGAATGCCTCCGGCGGTGGAAAAACCCGCTCCTCATGCATGATGGATTCGATATTTGGCGTGACTCGTGACATTACCCGTGCTCTACTCCGGTGTTGAAATCAAAGAATTGAAGCTTATGCTGTGTATCACAGAATCGCTTGACGCGACAACGCCTTGACTGCACTATGGCTAAAACTCGGCACGCCAGATCATGAATCTTCTTGTCGGTACAAGCGGCTACAGCTACAAGGAATGGAAGGGAAGTTTCTATCCGGAAAAACTGCCTGCTCGAGAGATGCTCTCGTTTTACAGCTCAAAGCTTCCTACAGTTGAGATCAATAACACCTTCTATCGTTTGCCGCAGAAGAGCATGCTCGAAAACTGGCAGATGCAGGTGCCGAAAGGTTTTCGTTTCGTGCTTAAAGCTCCGCAACGAATCACGCATTTCAAAAGGCTGAAAGACGTAGGGGATGAAACGAAATACTTTCTCGATACTGCATCAGTACTGGGAGAGCAACTCGGTGTGGTCCTTTTTCAGCTGCCACCTAACATGAAAAAGGATTTGGAACGGCTTAAGGACTTTGTGCAACTGCTCTCGCCGCAAGGGCGTGCAGCTTTTGAGTTTCGTCATCCAACCTGGTTCGACAATGACGTATTGGAGTTACTCAGCGCGCATAATCTCCCTCTGTGCGTCTCGGACACGGACGACTTACCCGCAAGCCACATCGATCGAACTGCTAATTGGGGTTATGTACGTTTGCGGCGCGTAAACTATCCGGAAGAAGCTCTAAGGCAATGGCTCGAGCTTATCCAAAACCAGAAGTGGCAGGACGTTTTCGTCTTTTTCAAACATGAAGACGAAGGGACGGGGCCCAGGCTGGCAAGGCAGTTTCTGGACATGGCTGTGTCCTAACCCCAATTCCTGCAGATTTGTACTAATTGAAGGCCTTTGCTCGCCAAACCCATTTGCTCCGTTTTGCATCCAAGCCAGTTGATTAATTTCTGCAGGGGGCTGCGAAGATGAGACTTCAACTTGTTCCGGGGCTTTTAATTGTTTTGTTAATGGGAACTGCTTTAAGTTCATCAGCCAGCAAGGCAGCTGGGTCGCTGCAACAGCCCGCTGTTTACGGCTCAGTACCGGATGTGGCCGCCATCATCCGCGCGTTTACTACAAAAGAGACCGAATTTCGCCAAGCGCTCAACCAGTATGCATTCAAGCGTGACGCAACAGTGCAGACCGTTGGTTTGGGCGGTGAAATTACAGGGGAATATCATCGAGTTTCGCAATTTGTATTTGATGATCAGGGCAACCGCTACGAAAAGATCACCTACTTCCCGACACCTACCTTAACGGAGATTTCCGTGACCCAGGAAGACATTGATGATTTGGGAGGCATTCAGCCATTTGCACTTGAGGCATCAAAACTGAGCCAATACAATTTCACCTTTGTCGGTCCGGAGCATGTGGACGAGCTCGACACATACGTATTCGATGTTGGGCCAAAAGCCATGCCGCACCCCGAGAAATCAAAAGAGCGGTATTTTCAGGGACGAATTTGGGTTGATGCCCGCGATCTACAGATAGTCAAAGTGCGAGGCAAGGGTGTCCCAGAAGGTAAGCAGCGATTCCCTCTTTTTGAAACTTATCGCGAACAGATTGACGGCCGGTACTGGTTCCCAACCTACACCTATGCTGACGACCATCTGGTCTTTCAAAATGGACAGGCAGTGCACGTGCGCATGCTGGTGAAATACACAGATTTTCAACGCTTCAGCAGTAAGGTGAAGATAACGGAAGTGGATGAGGCGGCCCCGACGTCTACGCCAACGCCCGCTCCCAAGCAGAAGCCATAGTGTTACTTAACTGAGGAAGAGCAAAGAGGCACTCTGATTTGAGTGCCTCTTTCGTTTTGGTGCGGTTTCACTAAAAGTTTCCGCTGCAGTCTGGATGGCCGCAGTCGCAATCAATTTCGATGGTCTTGCCGGCGCCCTCGCACGAAGCACTGCAGTATTTACCGCCGGCCTGAGGTTTACAAGAGCAGGCAGCGTTTTGACACTTCTCGGTTTCTTCCGCCATAATTCCCCCTGATTGATTTGTATACCGAAGATTTGAGCTACCTTAGCACAGTTCAACACTGGACACACACTCACGAAAATTGGCGTCATGGAGACACGGAAAGCACGGTGAAACACTTTTCCCGACAGACTCCGGTTCGGCGTTTGCCCGCCTTCTTCGAACACTGGATGATGGCAAATAGAGTGAGTCAGTGGTGATGGTATCGAGAGAGGATTAGTTATGGGCTACGAAATTTTGAAAGCCTTCCTGTTATTGAGTTGACCCGGGTAAGAGATGGACAGCGATCTATTAACTATTTTCAAAGCGTACGAGAAAGTTGCTTTCGAGTGGTTGAGTTCAATTAGCTGCCCAGGGCCTTCGCGATCTCAGCGGCTATGCGAGCATTGTTTTCGAGCAGGGCGACGTTCGCGCGCAGTGTCGCGCCGTCGCTTCGCTGGGTCATCTGCGACAGCAGAAAGGGAGTGAGTTCGCGTCCGCCGACACGGTTCTTCTCCGCTGCTTTAATGGCGTCGTTCAGCAATCGCTCGAGCAAAGCAGAAGAAACCTCGGCCGCTCGCGGTACTGGCACTGTTACCAGCAGAGCCATCTGTAGTCCCAAAAAGCTTCGTGCTTTTACAAGCTCTGCAATCTGGTCTGGGGTTTCGATCCTCACATCGACCGGCAATCCACTTCTGCGGGAATAGAAGGCGGGCATTTCGCTTGTCTGGTACCCGGCGATCGCGACGCCATTAGTTTCCAGCCACTCGCGTGTCGCAGGAAGATCAAGAACAATCTTAGCTCCTGAACAGACCACCACGACAGGAGTGCGGGATAATTCCGGAAGGTCCGCCGACACATCGGGAAGAGCTCCGCGGTGTACTCCGCCAATTCCCCCCGTAGCGACAACCTTGATACCGGCGCGATAAGCCAGCCAGATGGTTGAGGCTACGGTGGTGGCTCCATTCCAGCCGGCCGCCACTGCAATCGTAAGATCACGAATACTGATCTTTTTGATCTGTTCGTTCTCGGCGATGAACTTCAGTTGACTGTTGCTCAAACCGATCTGTAGCTTACCGTCAAGAATCGCTGTCTGTGCCGGAACCGCTCCAGCATCTCGGACGGTCTGGATAATATGTTGCGCAATGTCAAAATTTTCTGGACGCGGAAGCCCGTGCGCAATAACCGTTGACTCGAGCGCAACGACAGGTTTGGCAGCAGAGATGGCCGACTCTACTTCATGACTGAGATTTAGAACTCCAGGGCCTACCATTGGTTTCTGCCTCTTTCTCCGTTCCGCTCCTCCGCAACGTAAACAAAGTGCCGCCGCCAGCGCGGGGCGACCACGAGATCTCCGCATGGATTAAGCCGGCACGCGCGCGCATGTTTGCCAGACCGCGGCCGTCGGTTCTGGAACTTAGTTCCGGCTCAAATTCCCGCCCGTTGTCTTCGAGCTTCAGTATGAAACCCTCAACCGGATCGTTAGTTAGAGTTAACTTAACCCAGGTCGCTCCAGCGTGACTCCATATGTTATTGACCGCTTCCTGCACGATACGATAGATCTGTATTTGAACACTCTGCGGCAGGTTCGCGTGTTCTTCAAGTGACTCGTCATATACGAATTCGTAGGCAAATCTTTTGTCTGCTGGTGCACCTTGAGCAGCATGTGATAAGGCAAATTCCAGCGCGGCGGCGAAGCCCACGTTCTGCAAAACCGAAGGACTCAAGTCTTCACAAATGCGCCTTACCTCCTGGGAGATGGATTCAATCTCGCTACGCAAGTCGGACGCATCGAATTTTCTTTTCTGTCCTTCGCCATTCGATGGTAGTTGATCGGTAACGAGCATCAGGTGACGCAAATCTGCCAGCGTCTGATCATGCAGGTCACGCGCGATGCGCCGCCGCTCGCGTTCCGCTTCGTTGGCCAGACTCAGCCTGGCGTCTGCCAAATCCTTATTTGCTCCGACCAGAGCAGCACTCGTAGCGGCAATCCTTCGCCTTTCGCGCAACGCCCAAAACAACGCAAGCAAGGTCAAGGCCAGCAAGATGGCCAGGGCGGTAGAGGTCCAGGGGAACGGCGCCCGCGCAATACTGAATTCGAAAGTCAAAGGCTTGGAGGCAATCAAATCCTTGGTAAACGCACGAGCAATAACCCGGTATTTGCCGGGATTCAGGCCCTCCATGGCAAACTGAGATTCGCGCGAAAGTTTCTCTCGTACAACGTTGTTCTTGCTATCGGAAAGAATAAACGCATACTGAAACTGTTCGGGGAAAGTCCGGCTGCTGATTGCCGCCAGGTCGAGTAATAGACTGTTCTGCGGATATTCCAGATCCAAGCCTGCTCTCAACTCGGCAGCTTGGTGAATGCGCTTGCTGATAATGCGAGTTGCGTAAAGTGTCGGAGCCATGCGACCTGGTATATAGCGAACCAGACCACGATTGGTGGCAATCAATAATTGCTCAGATCCATCATGCTGGCGTCGTGACAGGACCGCAAAGGCATTCTGCGACGGCATCCCTTGTTCAGCATCCAACTGCGATAGTATTGGTCCGACCTGTTCATCAATCGAAATCTTGAGCAGGCCGCCGCCTGTTGTCGCACACCATAATTCGTTTCGATCAGGTGGTGCGCTAATCGACCGGCCTTCAAGAGGAGAAACGAGAGCACAGTCGGCGCCTGGTTTGCAAACAAACAGGCCGCGATTAGTGGCAGCCCATAAACCACTCGACATCGTGCGCGAAATGGCCCGGACAGTGTTGCCGTTCAGCTTTGCCAAGGCGGGATCGGCCGTAATTTCGTCATGCTCGAGGACCAGAACTCCATTATTGACAGTACCGACTAGCAGTCGTTGATTATTGTCACAATACAGGCTAATGACTTGACGCGATGTCTTGCTGTCTTTGGGCCATGTGAGTCGAAGGCGTGAGGTTTGAAGCTCTTCGACTCCCCGCCCAAAGCTCGCAATATAGATTGAACCGCTACAGTGAGTAATCGCCCTTGTACCACTGCTGTCAATATTTCCAGAGGCTGCTTCAAGGCGCGAAAAGGTCAACTCCTCCACTCTTCCTTCCCCAAGAGTACCCTGGCTGATGTAGAAACCGCTCGCGGAGCCAACTAGCAAACGTCCAGACTGGTCCTCATTGAGGGCGTAAATAACATTGCGGGATAGTTCAATGACCGGTTTCCATGAATGCGTATTTTCAATGTAGACATATAGACCTCGATTCGTTCCCGCGAGAACTCGACCACCTGAAGTTTCAAACACAGTCCGCACAAAATTACTTTCGGGATTGTCACCCACCGATTCTACTTGCGGAGCCTGTGGATCGTAACGACAAACACCCCGGTCTGTGCCGAACCAGATCACACCTTCACGATCTACAAAAATGGAATAGACATGGTCTGAACGGAGTCCACCAAGTGTCCCGTCAAATGTAAGACGCTCGATCTCTCTGTTGGCCGAAAAGTGGAAAACGCCGCGCCCATCAGTGCCTACCCACATGTCATCTTCGCGGCCCGGATAAAGCGACATCACGGTTCCGGTCGGAGCGTCAAAACCAGAAAACTGCAACATTTCTTCAGTCGAATGCAGGGCTGGTTCATCCTTCCGGCTCCTGGTTCCGACCCACAGTTGGCCCCGGGCGTCAGTGGCGAGCGCGCGAACAAAAAAGGCTGGTCGGCGCGCTTGCACTTCCTGGGCCGTGCCATTTTCGATGGTGAGTAGGCCTCGGCTTAGTGACCCGGCGAGTAGTTTGTCGTGCGCAATAGTGAGACTTGTCAACGGCAACGGCCCGCGATTGTCTCGGTCGGCGCTCTGCAATGATTCCTCAAGCAACGGGATGACTTGAATCGAGCCGTCCGACTTTGTTTGACACTCATAGATCATCCCTTGTTCAGTCGCCAGCACGACATTGCCTGACTTTTTTACGAGCAGCGCAGTGACCGTCTTGCCTTTCAGCTCCTTAATAGCTTCAGCCTTTCCGTAAGTCATCCGCGCGGCGCCGCTTTCTGTTCCAATCCAGAGCGCGCCTGCGGCATCGGTTACTAACGCCAGGACTCGACCCGTTGAAATCTCCGAATCCGAGATGGCTTGTGTGCGCCGACCGTCGAGTTTTGCGAGGCCGCCGTCAGTCCCAAACCACATTGCGCCATCCGGCCCCTGTGCTATTGCACGCACGCGGTCTGAAGGCAAACCATGGAAAAGCGTAACCGAGCCCCACTGATGGAGACTCGTAACTGGCGTTGGCGATGGTGAAGGCGATGGTGAGGGACTTGCCTGTGGCTGAATAGTTTCCTCTTGTGCAGCAAGGGAGAAAGAGACTGGAGTATGACGAAAGGTGCTAAGGAAAAAGCAGATGAAAAGCAGCAGCAAGAAAAAGACACTGAGGCGCGCGCGCACGCTTAAGATCGTCTTTTTGTTTTTGTGACTCTTCATTTGGAGGACTGGGGCATCCATACACACGGGGCAGTTCAGGCCAAAGTATCTGGTTCTTTCGCGGTCTGGACTCAGCCTTCGGAGCGCCGTCGTGTTTGACCGTCTCCGCGTTTTACGGGTGCTGGGCTCGCCTCGCGGGTTTGTTCGTCGAGAAAGCGCTTGCGATCGCGTTCGAGCCAGCCTTCCAAATCTTGCGACGCTTTCTCCAGTTCGTCGCTGTTCAACAATCCGCGTCGCAGGGCTTCAAAAAATGCCCGTGTGCGAATGTTGTAGGCAAGTTTATCGTACGCTTCATTTTCAGTGCCTTCTGCCACTGAAACGAAAAGCTTCTCGTAGAGCGTAGCAAGCCGGCTCTCCACGCCTCGTAAACTGAGTGAACACTTGCGCGCAATGGTCCAGTTGGAGAGCCCCAGCGCGAGATAATAAAGGGCCTCGGCTTCAAACTCTGTTAGTAGCGGTCGCTTGAAGGAATCCTTGAAGGCCGGATCGATCATGTCTGCGCCGTCCTCGAGCACGGCAGCCACGAAACGAAGAAACCGCGATTCAGGATTGTTTTTGTGAATGAAGCCGTAGGCAGGAGGTGGATCCACTGACTTTACTATTTTGCGGATTTCGTTGATGTAGATCTCATGGGGAAACTGCGTCCAGAAGATGATGCGGGCCCTCGAATATTCCCGCCAGATCGCTCGGGCTGCTTTGACTCCGGAGAGTTTAGGCATCTGGATGTCCAGAATTGAGAGCTCCGGTTTGTGCGCCAGTGCGAGCCTTATCGTCTCCTCACCATCACCCGCCTCGAGCACGGGAAGATGGGTAGGAAACTCCCTTTCCAGAATCTCCCGGAGATAATGGCGCTGGGCGACGTTGTCTTCAGCAATCAGGATTGACATGGCAACACAGGAATCATAGCCTGAAAGGCGCACCCTTCGTAAACGTGGAGGCCCACAGTTCGTGCAGCGTGGGTACCGGTGTTGCCGCCCGGATCGTTGGCAGTGGCTCCGCCCAAGCTGGGACGTTGATCCATTCGCAGATACTATTGCATGCGTTTTCATTCACGATGTAACTTTTACCACCGCATACATCAACGTGTGTTGATACACATTAAAGAGGTCTCCGAGTCAGGGAGGGAGAATCGTTGAACTTGAAGAGCGCCATATCGATAACCAAACGGTCCGTAGCGTTATTCACTGTGCTGTTGGCGGCCTTGCCGGGCGCGGCCAATTTTCAAATCGTTAGCAATGTCACTGCGCGAGGCCAGCAAGGTAGTGCCGCGGCAGCACCTGAACAACGGCGGGATGAAAAGCTCTGGAAAAAGGCGGTAGAAATTCAGCGCAAATCGATTGTTGTTGATACGCACAACGATATCCTTTCGATGATGACAGATGAAAACTACGACATCGGTGTTTCTTCAGTTGGTAAGTATCACACCGACCTCGCTCGCATGAAGCAGGGAGGGCTGACGGCTGAGTTCTTCTCGGTTTACGTGGACCGTAAATATGCGACAGAAGGTGGCGCCGCCCGACGTGCGCTCGACATGATAGATTACGTTTATCGTGCGGCGGAAAAACATCCTGACGCACTGATGATGGCCTACTCTGTCGCGGACATTCGGCGGGCAAAAAAGCAGCAAAAAATCGCCTCCATAATGGGAATAGAGGGTGGCCACGCAATAGAAGATTCGCTAATGGCCTTGCGCGATTTCTATCGCTTGGGTGTGCGCTACATGACTCTGACTCACAACAACACCAATAACTGGGCCGACTCTTGCTGTGATGAGGCCCGCCATAATGGCCTTTCGGACTTTGGGAAAGAGGTCGTCAGAGAGATGAACCGTCAGGGCATGCTAATCGATGTGTCGCATGTGTCAGACAAAACAATGAGTGGTGTGCTGGATTTGTCAAAGGCGCCAGTGATTGCATCCCATTCTTCGGCCCGGGCCCTTGGTGACCGGCCGCGTAACATCCCAGACAATCTGCTGCGGCGTTTCGCACAAAATGGCGGAGTCGTCATGGTCAATTTTTATCCCGGCTTTATTGATCAAAAAGTCATTGATGCCGGCAAGAAGCGCGATGCCGACCTTAAGGCACAGATTGAGGCCTTGGGAAAAAAATACAAGAACGATGCTAAAACGCTGGAAGAGGAGACCAACAAACTATTGGCCGCTTACCCGCTGCCACAGACAACCTTGTCAGTGGTCATTGACCATTTCGATCATATTGCAAAAACGGCGGGTATCGATCACGTCGGGATCGGATCAGATTTCGACGGCATACCTTCGGTTCCCGTAGGAATGGAAGATATTTCCAAGCTGCCGAACATCACTTACGAGTTGCTAAAGCGTGGGTACTCGGAGAAGAACATTCGCAAGATCCTCGGGGAGAATTTCCTGCGCGCCTTTGCGGAGGCCGAGCGGGTAGCCGGTGGGATGAGAAAGACCCTTAGCGCCGGCGCCAGCGTCCGCCGAATAGGACCAGACAAATGAACTAACAACAATGCAGAAGGCCGGAATCTACATTCATATCCCGTTTTGCCTTTCACGCTGCTCTTACTGCGACTTCGCAACGGGTATGTACAACCCTGCTGAAGCAGATCGCTATGTAGCAGCAGTGATACAAGAGATTAGCTTGTGGCAGGAAGTTGATCAGCCACCGGCCGTCGATACGATCTATTTTGGGGGTGGCACTCCTTCACTGCTCTCGCCGACGCAGATGGGAAGCATTCTCGTGGCTGTGAAGCGCAGGTACCTGGTAAACGATGACGCTGAAATAACAATGGAGATGAATCCAGGAAGCGCGGGACCCCCGCGCCGGGCGGCGACAAATTTTGACTCTCCGATTGATGTGCTTCATGAGTTTCGCATAATAGGAATTAATCGAGTCAGTTTTGGCGCGCAGACCTTTCATAATCGGGAACTTGCCCGCTTGGGTCGGTCACACACAGCGGAGGAAGCACGGCAAACTTTTCGCAACCTCCGTGAGGCCGGCTTCCACAACATCAGCTTCGATTTGATCGCCGGCTTGCCGGGCCAGAGCCTTGAGGATTGGCAGCACAATGTCGCTGCAGCCCTCGCTCTCCGACCGGAACACTTGTCCTTTTATTTGCTGGAGGTCCATCATGGCACGCCGCTGGCGGAACACATCAAGCGGGGACTACAGCCTGCGCCAGACGACGATCTCGCAGCCAAGATGTACGGGTTGATTTTGGACCGCGCTTGCGCTGCCGGATACGAGCATTATGAGATTTCCAATCTTTCCCTGCCCGGATTTGCCTCAAAGCATAATACAAAATACTGGACCAGAGGGCCTTACTTTGGATTCGGATGTTCGTCACATTCCTTCGACGGCAGGCGGCGGCGGTGGTCGAACGAACGAGCCTTGGCTCAGTACCTGGATCTAGTTGACCGTGGCATTTCTCCAATAGCGGAACGAATAACGTTGGATGAGGACGATGCGTGCGCGGAATCGATCTTCCTGGGTCTGCGGCTAATGCGTGGTATTAGCCTGCGCCAGTATGAAGAGCGCTTTTGCATTGACCTGCTGGCGCAGCATCCGCAAGAGGTGTCACGATTCTCAGAAGCGGGACTTATTAGAATTGATGGTGATGTGATCAGGCTCACGCGTTCGGGAGCCTTGCTTTCCAATGAAGTATTCTCAGCTTTTGTGTAGCGGCACCATTAATGCTGCTAACCGAGAATGTGCTGGTGCCCCGCCTTTTGAGAAGAATCACCATATATCATTTGCAATTCCTCATTTGACATCTGGGCTACAGTTTGGCACTGGACTGCCGCAGTCTTAAGAAATTCAATGGAAAATGAATTTCGGCGCCGCCCGGCGCATCGAGACACTCCCCTGAACTAGGCAAAAATGAAAAATGGCGAACGTCCAATAAGACATGGCAAATGTTAACTTATTCGGCCGATGAGTGAGCCTCTAATCATAGCTATTGACGGTCCATCCGGCGCCGGCAAATCAACGCTAGGTCGTAAATTAGCTCGAGCACTCGGGCTGCTTTACATTGACACCGGCTCAATGTACCGAGCCGTCGCTTTAGCTGTAATGAAGTCAGGCGTAGACTTGGAGGACCACGCTGCGATTGGATCCCTAGCGTCACGCTTGCGACTCGATCTCGAGGGCGATCCCGATTCGCTGAAAGTCTACCTCGAAGGCCGGGACGTTACCGAAGAGATTCGCACGGAAGAGGTCACTCACATTTCATCTATCATTTCCACCATTCCGGCCGTACGCCGCGCGATGGTGAGCCGGCAACGGGAATTGGGAAGGGGCGGGGCGGTTCTCAATGGACGCGATATAGGGACCGTCGTTTTTCCTGATGCTCAAGTGAAATTTTTCCTGACTGCCTCACCAAAGGAGCGCGCGAAGAGACGCTTTGCCGAAACAGGTGACGAAACACCGAGTTTTGATGAAGTTCTTACCGAAATGATTGACCGTGACAGGCGAGACTCCACGCGCGCGGATTCTCCGCTGGCCGTGGCTCACGACGCTGTGCTGATTGACTCCACAGGGCTTTCAATTGCTGACGTCCTTACCAGGATGCTCAGCACAGTGCGAGCTAAGACGAAAACTACAGAGTGAGGCATGTTTACTGGAATAATTGAAGAACTTGGTCGCGTGCAACGGATCGAAAAGCGAGGTCAAGATGCGCGTATCGTCATTGATGCGCATATAGTAACTGCCGACACGCACAGTGGAGATTCGATCGCCGTAAATGGCGTCTGCCTGACAGCATTGGATGTCACGAAAGAATCCTTTGCTGCCGATTGTTCCCGGGAAACGCTCGAGCGTTCGACACTCGGGTTGCTCCAGGCCGGCACACCTGTAAATCTCGAGCGCGCCGTAACCCCGGCTACCCGGTTGGGTGGACACATCGTGCAGGGACATGTGGACGCGCGAGGGAAATTTCTCGGCGTCGAAGCACAGGGTGGCTCATGGACCGTGCGCATTGCTTATCCTCCGGATATCGCCAAATATCTTGTATACAAAGGTTCAGTAGCTGTGGAGGGTATCAGCCTGACAATTGCCTCTCTGACCCGAGAGTATTTTGAAATTGCTGTTATCCCGAAGACCTGGGAGATTACTAATCTCTCACTGCTTCGGCCGGGGGAAGACGTGAATCTTGAGGTCGATGTTATTGCCAAATATGTCGAACGAATTTTGACGGCTTGTGATGTTTAGTCGGGAACATCAAACTCACTGATCATCCTCAATTGAGAATACCTGGGGCCGATTCTGGTCGGTCTGTTTCACACCGAGCGGTGGCAAGAGGCCGCCTTCAACCAGATCGTCATTGCCGCCGGAGTTGGCGCTAAGCATCAGATCGTCGCTATCACGCCGGCGATTTGGTCCAAAGCTGTAGACTTTGATCAGGTGTGCGCCATCCGGACTTACCGTCACCAACACCCAGTAGGAGAGGCCCCACGGATCAAGTGCAAAGCGACGTCGCAGCGCAACGTCGGTATCGGCCAGCTCAGCACACTGTGTAGTCATGAAGCGAGTCAAGCCCTCCGGCTTGAGATAGCCACGCTGTTCGGCACTGAACACTCTTCTGTGACCAAGAGCTTCCCGTTGTTTCAACATCGGAGTTGCGGCCTCACCCTGAATAATGTCGGCCAGAAGACTTTGCAACTCGACTTTCGCACAGCCACTGTTTGCGGCCACGTACCTCCGCTCATGCGCATTGCTTATCTCAGTAAGGCCAAAAGAGAGCAAAAGAACAACCACAAATCCCACGAAAGCTTTTGACGCCGTTAGGTGCCGTCCTGTGATTGCCAGGGAGCCGAGCAGGAAAAGGCCGGCCAGCATGGCTTCATACCACTCACTCGAGAGTAGTATCGGATGCCAGCTGTGCAAAACCACCAGAAAGACTGCCCATCCGGCATACTGAAACGGAGGAGCGGTTGCCCCAAGCCGGCCCAGCAGATTCTGAGTACGACGCCAGCGGGCAAGCAGAGGCAAGATAACAAAATAACCGGTAACAACGAGAGCGAACACAAGATCGTGGGCGCCGGAAGAGAAGAAGTTGTGAATGTTAATTTCCTGCTGAACGTTCTCCGCCAGGAAGAACTTCGGCGGCTTAAGACCCAGCAGGCGTTGCCCCCAGCTAAACTCCTCGCCGGCGCTGATCAGACAATAGATCGCCACCAGGCCATCGACCAGTCTTTTCTTAAGGAGTCCATTCTTGAGTCCAATAAAAGTAGCGGCCAAATAAAAGACCACGGTGACCCACTCAACGATGTGGTCTTCCCGCGAGATCCGCTCATAAGAGTCGAACCACCAGCGGGCCATTGTCGCCATGAGAACGAGGCTTGCAGCTATCAGCAGATGTACGATTGCCGGAGGCTCGGAGCTGGTCTTAGTTACGCGCGTGTCACTAGCGCCGGAATAGGAGCCATTCCAGGTTCTGAGATTCGCGCGCTTCATCTTGAGAAGACCGGTTGCCTGAGTGCGGGAGCAAGTTTACACCCAATAATGAACAAGACCGGCTCTTTCGTAAAGAGCCGGTCTTGAATAAGGAGCAAAGAGGATCAAAGACACGCCGAAACGCCGATGGCGAGCCGAGCCGTTGTGCCAGGCTTAACGTCTTCGACGAACAGCCGCCAATACTCCGGTAAGGCCAGTGCCAAGCAGGATCAGTGAGAACGGTTCCGGTACGGCGCCGGGCTGAGTGCCGACGTCACTGGTGGCTCCGTCACCACTTGAATTACCGTGGAGAAAGTGATTGTTACCGATGGAGGCGAAGCTGATGTTTGACTTGGCTCGGGAGGGCAACGCCAAGTTCTTCTGCAACGAGAGTGACTCGAGTGCAGCGGTTTTATTGGCTTCCGTTATTGTGCCCGGAGGGTTCAGTGCACCGGCAACGATTCTGTCGTTAACTGTAGTGTTGCTGGCGTAAGTCGAGACACTAAGCGCAATTAGCATCGCTGCTGCGATGCCCAGTAATAATAGTTTATGTGTCATGCGCTTTCTCCTTGCATCCGCACCGACAAGGCGACGTTTCTTAAGGCTACGGCCCGAATTCGGTTTCGCAAACTATGGATCTGACCGCAACGAATCCGGCAAATTGCAGGCCACACGGAACGCCAAAGTCTTACCAAGCTTTTCCTCGGTTTTCTTGGGATCTATGGGATATCTAGAGAGAGGCTGTCTGATTCCTGGATGCAGAATCCAGAATCCGGACTCGTTTCGGCGGCTCTATCTTGCGCTAATACAGGTTTGTCAAATCGTTGCTTTCGGTTAACATAGCCTAACTCTGAACCAGTTCCCAGACGATTCATCCATGTCCTTTGCTCTGATTGAAGACGCCGTCGCCGACATTCGGGAAGGTCGCATGATCATCATTCTCGACGATGAGGATCGCGAGAATGAAGGTGATCTCGTATGTGCAGCGGAAAAGGTTACCCCAGAAGCAATCAATTTCATGGCCCGCCATGCTCGAGGACTCATATGCCTGCCGATCACCGAAGAACGCTGTGATGAGCTGCATTTGACTACTCAGGTTGCCGACAACACCTCCTACCTCGGCACCGCCTTCACTGTTTCTATTGATGCGCGAAGAGGTGTGACGACTGGAATATCTGCCGCGGATCGGGCGACGACAATTCTCGCTGTGGTGGATCCGGCTACAAAACCTCAGGACCTGGCGCGGCCGGGACATGTTTTTCCGTTGCGCGCGAAGAAGGGAGGAGTGCTGGTCCGACCAGGCCAAACCGAGGCAAGTGTCGACATAGCTCGAATTGCGGGGTTATATCCGGCGGGCGTGATCTGTGAAATCTTGAATGACGATGGGACGATGGCTCGTCTTCCCCAACTACGAGAGTTTGCCAGCATCCATGGCCTAAAGATGATCACTGTCGCAGATCTCGTGCGCTATCGAATAAGCAAAGAAATTCTGGTGCGACGAGCAGTGGAGACAGATCTGCCTACAGTGTATGGCCGCTTCCGGGCGATGGCTTATGAAAATGTTATTAATGGAGACGTGCACCTGGCGATGGTGATGGGAGATGTCAGAACGACCGAGCCCGTGCTCGTTCGCGTGCACACGGAAAACGTGACGTGCGATATGTTTGGCTCGCTGATCGATGACACCGGCTTTCAACTTCATGGCGCTTTGGAAAGAATTGCTGCCGCCGGAAAAGGTGTGGTTCTTTACTTGCGCCAGCGTGAACACAGTCTGGATCTGATCAACCAATTGCGTACTTATGCATTGATGCAGGAAAGGAGCTTGACCAAGCACGAGGCCAGCCTCGAAACAGGCTATGGTGTATATCGTGATTATGGAGTCGGGGCGCAGATCCTTCACGACCTGGGTTTGCACCGAATCCTTTTGCTAAGCAATCATCCCCCCAAAGTGGCGGCCCTCGAAGGGTTTGAGCTCGAGGTCGTCGGTAATGTTCCCCTGGGCGAGCCTGCGGGTCTTGAAGATGCCTCGGCGAAAAGCAAATTGTCGCCACACGTGAAAAGAGAGCAACCCAATTGAGCGCTGGCCCATCTTTCGTCTAGAGTTGCGGAACCCAGGAGCCTTGGTCCAAACTCGGTTCTGAGCTTCAATAGGCTCGATTTACTTGTCGGGCTCTCCCTCTCGAATTCCAATGTGCTGAAGGGCCGCCTAACGGCTCGACGAGTTATGAGTGTAGACGACCGCGAACATCCTCCCACCAAAACTTACCCGTCGCCTACATTGTCTGCGCGGCTACGGCAGCGCTACCTCAACCGCCGCAATCTCCTGATAGCCGCCATCGCAGGCGCAGTGGGCTTGATAGCCGTGGTTCTTTTGCTCCTCGGCGTGTATCGTCTGGGTTTCCTCGATCGTTACGTGGCAGGTCAAATAAAGGGAACCTTTTCAAGATATGGAATCCGCGCTGAAATAAAGGGATTCCACACCAATTTCTCCCCACAGACTGTCGAGATGCTCGGGTTGGAGCTTTACGACGCCGAAACAAATCAGCAGTTGGGCAGGATTGACCGACTGCTGGCTACCGTCCGCGTTGAAGACCTCTACGCCCTGAGCACGCGCCGCAACATTAACCTGAAAGATCTTAAGATCGAAGGACTCGAAGCGTGGGTAACATTCGATGAACAGGGTCGTTCAAACTTTCGCAATCTACATATACCCCCACCGGATCCGAATCGCCGAATACTCTTTGCTTATTCTACCGCGCATATCGAAGTGAAAGATGGCGTCATACATTACGGAGATGCGCGTCACGAGATCTCCGGCGAAGCGCGCAATTTGAGAGCTATCATTCAACCCGACGATCCGGGTAAACCCGCCGAGAGTTGGATGAACACCGCCACAATTGCGCTTTCGGATTCAACCTTTATTTACGACGGTCACCCTGTAAACAATATCGATGTCACGATTCGGGGTCGCGCCAATCAAACCCGTGCCGAGATCCAGGAGTTGGTGCTGAAGTCGCCACTTGCTGAAGCACATCTTCAAGGTACGATGGAAGACTGGCGGGCTTTGCGCTATCAGTTTAATATCACTTCCACTGTTGATCTCACCCAGGTTTCAGATCTGCTGCAACCAGCGACTAGTCTGCGCGGCGTCGGAAACTTCGTAGGTACTGTTTCCGGGGAGGGCGATCAGTACAAAATCACCGGGAGTGTTCAGTCGGACGCCCTGGCAGCCGACGGACTCAGGCTTCGGGGCCTAAATGTCAACGCTTCGGGTTCGGGCGAGGGCAGGAGCTACGACGTTAATGGTCGAGCAGTTGCCGAGTTACTGACAACCGGTGACTTCCAGCTCAATAGTGTTCAGATTGCGGGTGGTGTGATGGGCACCGGCTCCGACTTTCGCTGGGTGGGAGAATTGCGTGCCGCCTCGGAACGAAGTTATGGCACTTCGATCGTTAACCTGATCTTCCACGACGCGCGCGCTGAGATGAATGACGGCATCCTCACAGCATCTTCCAGCCAGTTTACAGCTAAAGAATTGAGAGCCTCGGGCACAAGCGCGAAAGGTCTAACAGCCTCGGATCTTCGGCTGCGTCATGAAAACGGTAGCATGCGAGGAACGGTAGGTAATGTGAAGGCGGGAACCATCGTTGCGTCGAATTCAAGGGTGAATGGGGTCACAGCAAATAATATTGAGTTCGTCACCAAGAACGGGGGAACTAGTATTGACATCAAGGCACTCCAACTGGGAGGTGCAAATGCCGCCGGGGCGGAAATTGGCGGCATCAGTATTGCCGGAGCTCATCTCACCTTGCGTCAGGGCAGGATTGAAGGATCAACCGCAGATATTGACGCAGGCACGATTAAGCTGGCGGATGGTCATGCTGACAACGTCAAACTCTCGAAACCCGTGTTCGTCGTTGAACCATCAGGTCGTTATCGCGCCAGTGCTGATTTGAGTATTGGCGGTGGCGTATTAGGGCGAATGGACTTGGGCCAGGTCCAGGGGAGACTCTTAGCCACAAGTAGCGAAATTCAAATAAACACCTTCACTGCCGACGTCTTTAACGGGCGTGCGACCGGCAATGTGTCGATTGCTCTTAATAACAGTGGTACATCGCGGATCTCGGCTACGTTTGATCAATTAGATGTGGCGGGGCCGCTCACCGCATTTGCCGGCGCCGCAGTGCCCCTGGCGGGCCGGGCCGATGGTCGCGTTGAACTAACCTTTCCTGGTACGAATGTTGAGCAGGCATCCGGCACTCTGGACACTCATCTCACTGCTGAAACACAGGCGCAAGAAAACGATCGAGTACCGATCTCGGGCCAGGTCGCACTGCGTGCCGATCGAGGCTTGTTTCAAATCGAGCGAGTGGATCTTCAGACCACGGCCACCAGTCTCAAGGCGACCGGGCAGTTTTCCTTTGCGGGCGATTCAAATCTGCATGTTGATCTCAACTCAACCGAGGCGAGTGAGTTGCAAGCAGTGCTGATCTCATCAGGATTGCTCCCTGACGTCGAGGAACAGATGCGCAGTTATGGCCTCGAGCTTGCGGGCCAACTTGCCTTCACCGGCACACTCCGCGGGCAGCTCGATACGCCGGACATCGATGGACGAATATCACTCAGTTCGCTCGTAGTAAACGGCAACGATCTGGGTGCGTTAAAGGCTGTCGTCACGATGACTCCGGCGGAACTGCGCGTCGCCGAGGGCCGGCTCAGTGAAAGAGATGGTGGCGGAATGCAGTTCACTTTCGTTGCGCCCCGGACGGGCGAGAACAACGCAAGTCTTGACGCAACACTCGATCGAGTCAATGCCAGTGCTCTTCTCGCGGCGCTGCCGCTGAGCAGAGATATGCGGGAACAGTTCGTGAATACGCAGGCGGACGTTTCAGGGCAGGTAAAGATTGTTGGCATTCCTCGAGCAATGAGTGGCAGCGCGGATCTTCGCGTTGGTGTTGGCCGGTTGGCCGGGGAACCCCTTGAGAGTTTGGTTGCGCGAGCAACTTTCACCGGGTCAGACGTGAATATTGAGAACATCGATGCACGACTGGCTGCGGGCCGTTTCGTTGGCCGCGGTACCTACAACACAACCAGTGAAGCCTTTGATGTTGAGGGTCGTGCGGAAGGGGTTCAGCTTAGCCGGCTGGCAACATTGACGGACCGTCCGGGACTACAGAACATCACCGGCGTTGCTGACCTAACTGCGCATCTGACCGGAAATTTATCGGACGATGACTTTTCCGGGTACCAGATTACTTTTGATGGACAGGCTCGTGACGTGACGATCAATGGCCGGGCCGCGGGTACGCTCGCGCTGGTCGGTCGCACGGAGAACAAACAACTCAACATCAGCCTTTCAACGGGTCTGCTTGGTCCAACTCAAGTGGTTTCTGCCAACGTCAATCTAGCCAATGAGAGGTTACCAGCGAATATTTCGACCACCTTTACGAATGCAGATCTTGCGGGGCTGTTGCGCATTATGCTGCCACAGAGCACAGTCAAACTCGGCGGCCGCGCCACGGGGGTTCTGCAAGCCAGCGGCAACCTTCTGGATGAAGATGGTTATTTTTCGCAGAGTGGTCTAGCTGGGTCAGCGGAATTCTCAGAGCTGAGTTTCAGAGTCGAAGATGTGCAACTCGATGCTGCTACCCCGCTAACGGTCCGCTTTTCGGCGGGCGAAGTTACTTTTGATAAAACACGATTCACTGGTCCTGGAACAAATATCACGCTCGGCGGCACATTGGCAGTTGGATCAGGTGGAAATCAGAGTCTGACAGTAGATGGACGATTGAACCTGCGGGTGCTAAATGGGGTCTCACCTGATGTGTTTTCGTCAGGCACGGCGGACGTTGCCGTCCGAGTCAGTGGTAGTTACGAACAACCCCGGCTGATCGGCACAGCCTCCCTGGCTAACGCTTCAGTATCGCTGTTATTGGGCAACGAGCGATGGATGGTCTCAAATATCAGCACGTTGGTTAGGTTCACCCGAGACCAGGCGCAAATCGATTCACTCAGCGGCATCCTGGGTGGTGGTCGTCTTACCGCATCAGGTGGGGCTCTGTTGGAAGGGTTCGGGTTGCGTAGCTTTCTTATCAATGTTCACGGCGAAGACATGACGGTACCCTTTCCAGAGAATTTTCGCTCCACAGTGGATGCCGATCTCGAGATTAAAGGATCTTCACGGGAGCAGATTATTGGTGGGGTGGTGAATGTGCGGCGAACCGAGTATACACAGGATATCGAGCTGGCTGACTTGATTAACTTCCGCCGCGAGGAATCGATCGAGGAGGGTGGGGAACTCGAGTTTACACGCGCTGCCCTGTTTAGCGACTTGCGTGTGGAAGGCCGCAATGCGCTGGTAGTTAGAAACAATATTGCCGACCTGGTTGGATCGGTCTCTTTACAAATCAACGGAACGCTCAAAGATCCGCTGATATCAGGAAGAATTACGGCCACAAGCGGTACCCTCAACTTCCGCAATGACCGTTACCAGATAGTGCGTGCCCTTATGGACTTGCCTCCGGGAAGAGAGTCTGAGCCCATCATAAACATTCAAGGCGAATCGCAGATTCGTGGTTACCGCGTAACAGTAAGCCTGAATGGGCCGCTTTCACAGCCGCAGGCTACTGTCCGTTCAGATCCTGCGCTGCCGCAGGCTGATGTTGTGTCTTTGATTACTACGGGACAATTATCGAGTGGGGACACAAGCACTTCGATCTTGTCGCAATCAGGGCTGGGAACGGCCACCAGCCTCTTGACCGATGCCCTTATCAATGTGCCCGCCCAACGCGCTACCAGCAGGCTCTTCGGACTAACCCGCTTTGAGATTAGTCCTGTGATTGGCGGTCGCTCAGGTTCTACTCCTGCCGCTCGCTTGACCGTCGGCAAACAGATCAACAGGAACCTCTCGGTTACCTACTCCACAAATGTTACCTCTGACCCGAATCAGATACTCGCTTTCGAATATCGCATTTCAGATCGCCTATCGTTTATCGCCCAATATGAACAAGCATCTACGCGAAAACTCAGCTCCCGCAACAACAACTACAGTTTTGAGATTCGATTCAGGAAGCGGTTTTGAGGCATGGAGCAGAGAGAGAGGCGGGAAATCAGGCAAGGGTCACTCCCCTATACGAGGTTAATCCGAGCGATTGGGTTGAGGTTTGCGGGCTCCTCTTTGTTTGTCGATCTTTGCTTCAAAGCGCTTCTATGTACCATCCTTCCAGCGGCGTTCTGTCAGGGACTTGGCGCGGCTGAATTGGACGACTATGAGGGTAGGCCAATCGCAAGCGTCGAAATTGTCTTCGACGGATCCCCTCCAGACCCCGCGGTGCAAGCAGATCTCATGTCGCTCCTCAAGGTTGCCCCGAATACCGACTACTCGGCGGTGCGGATTCGTGATTCCCTGCAGACACTCTTCGATTCCGGCAGAGTGGCAAACGCACGTGTGGAGGTCGTCGAAGGCAACAGTAGTGGCTCCGGCCCCATTCACCTGCGTTTTGTGGTCCTGCGTCAGGTGCAAATTGCTGAAATCAGGATCGAGTTGGGCCAGGTCATAGGGACTCCAATCGCCGCTGACGAGTTACGCGCACGACTTTTTCTAGGCCAACCCGGTACTCGGCTTTCGAGACAGATCATCTCACGAAACTCAGACGAAATTCAGGTTTACCTGCGTGACCGTGGCTACTTCAACGCCACAGTGGAGGCGGAAGAACAACTCGACCCGAGCAAGACCCGGGCCACTGTGATCTACCGCATTAATACCGGGGAACAGGCGCGAGTCTCTGCCTTCGACATCAATGTTAGCGGCTTCGATACGACGCTAGTGCAGCAGTCCTTGACGTTGCGGCCGGGCGCGCCTTTTACGCGAGACGCTCTCGGCGAAGACATAAAACGCATTCGCCAGGCCATCGTCGACCGCGGTTATCTTGCCCCTTTGCTGAAAGATGCCCGGGTAGAGCGAGATGCAGAGCGAAATGAAATCGCCATCAAATTGGAAGGCGCAATCGGTCCTAAAGTGAACGTCAAGGTCAACGACCTTGGTATTAATGACAAGGCCGCTCTTGAGCTTTTGCCTGTTTTGCGCGAGGGCAATATTGACCCGTCCGCCCTCGTTGAAGGAGCCCGTCGTCTCCGCAATAAACTGCAGGAGCAAGGTTACTTTTTTGCGGAAGTGACGCCCCTTTGCAGCGTTACGCCGGCAATTGCTGAGAGTGGTCCAAACGGGACAAATGCAACCTGCGAAAACCTGAACCCAGATGCCCTCAGCGGTCATTTAGTTGACATCGTCTACGAAATCGAACGGGGCAGGCGGTTTCGCTTAACTGATATCCGCATTACCGGCACTCGCCAATTAATTTTCGAAGATGTGGAAGCCGACTTGAAGAGTCAAAAGGCGAGCGCTCTCGGGTTGATTCCGTTCCTCGGTTATGGCCGAGGTTACACGAGTCTAACGCTGCTTGAACAAGACAGGCGGACAATTAGGAATTACATGCGTGACCTCGGGTATCGGCATGCGGAAGTTGAGGTGTTGCAAGGCGTATCCATAAATGGCGACAACCTGATCATCACTTTCAATGTCATCGAAGGCCCACTGACTCGCGTCGCGGGAGTAGAACTGCGTGGCAATAAAATCTATACGGACGAGCAAGTTCGTAATGAACTGAGAACGGTGATAGGCGCACCTTACTCAAGGTCATTTGCGCGTGCCGATGGCGACCGGGTGCTATCAATGTACGCTCGTGACGGGTACGTCAGCGCGCAGCTCGATTTTTCCATTGTCGAGTTACCCAAGAAAGGTGACGAGGAGCAAGTAAGGCTGGTTTACTCCATTACAAACGAGGGCGACAAGACTTATATCAACAACATCATCGTAAACGGCGTGACGGGCAGCCTTGAAACACAGCGAACGAAAAGAGATGCCATCTTGCGGGCAATTCCTCTGCGCGAAGGCGACGTGCTGCGCGCAGATCGGATTTCAGAAGCCGAACGTGAACTCTACCTTACAGACGCTTACCGGCAGGTGATCATTCGACCCCCTGAGCCCGCCGGCGAGACCAGTGGTGGCTTCAAAAGGAGCGACATAATCATTGATGTGGAGGAGAAGAAACCACGCGTACTGGATTACGGTGGCGGCTATTCCACAGATGCTGGCGCACTTGGGTTGCTGGAGGTCGCGAACGTAAACCTCTTCAATAAACTCCGGCAGGGCGCGATGCGTTTGCGGGCCAGCCGGCGGCAGCAACTGCTGCGGTTTGAATATCTCGATCCTCGTTTTGCCCGTTACGGTGAACGGCAGTTTGCGCCGCTGGCGCTCTCGGTTGAGTATCAACGGGATTCCACAGTGACTCGATTCTTCCGTTCCGCGATTGACCGCGGCACATTCGGCATTGTGCAGCGTCTTGATGAGGATGGAAATGCCATTGATGAGTTCGGAACAAAAACAAATGAACCAACCATAAACAGGTTTACAGCAGCGATTGAAACGCAACGTGTTCTTGATCAGAAGACCCATACCATTCTTTTTGCCCGTTACAGTTATGAGGACGTACGCCTTTACAACCTACAGAGCCTGCTTGTCAGGCCAGCACTGGAGCCTGACAGTAAAGTCCGTCTCTCGCGGCTAGGGGTTTCGTTTGTGCGTGATACTCGCGAGCGTTGTGAGAGAGGATTGTTTACTGGAAGTCGGGCCGCAAATGGGGACGAAACAGGTCGGCCCGGCGAAGTGTGTCGCTATAACCAGGTTGATGCCACGCGTGGGTACTTCTTCACTGCCGATTACGCTGTGGCCCTCCGTCAATTAGGAGGGAACATCTCGCTCCAGAGATTTCAGACTACTTACCGGCAGTACTACAAGCTCGATGCGTTACGGGGCACCGTATTCGCCGGGAACGTGACTCTGGGACTTGCCAACCTCTTCAACCCTCGCGATCGTGACGCTAATGGCCGGATCGACGAGATTGATCTCACTCTCCCGATCAGTGAGAGGTTCTTTTCAGGAGGCTCGACAACATTACGTGGTTTCGCTTTCGAAGAGGCGGGACCTCGCCAGGTCCTAATGCCAGAGGGCGAATTCAGGGATGGGAACGGCGATGTGGTGTTACTGAATCCGTTTACTGTTCCCGTCGGTGGTAATGCTTTAGCCATCGTTAATCTCGAAGCGCGTATTCCAGTTACGAGGGCCTTTCAAGTCGTGCCTTTTTACGATGGTGGAAACGTCTTTCGCCGCGTAGGAGACCTCTTCGGCAAACGCAAAGACACACCCCCTAATGACCTCGCGGCTGCAAACCTGCGGGCTCACTGGACAAATAGTGTGGGCTTAGGCTTCAGAATCCAGACTCCTTTGGGGGGCGCACTAGCAATTGATTATGGATTCTTGCTTAATCCTCCACAGTTCTTGATTCCGCAAGGGCCCAACGGTGAAGACCCCCCGGCCACCTATCGTCTCAATCGCACGCAGGTGCACTTCAGGTTCACTCAGACGTTCTAAGACTCAGGAGGCACTGGTGCTGCACCAAAGAAGGGGAATACAGAAGTCAAACAACTTCAGAAGAAGAATATTGGCGATAGTCTGGCTCTTGGCCACCTGCTGTTGCTTACCGCTGGCGGTGTCGGCTCAACAGGTCGTCGATAAGATGGTGGCGACTGTGAATGGCGGAGTGCGCACCGACTTGATCACTTATTCGGATCTGCTCTGGCAACTAACATTGCAGCCAAACACCCCACAAGTGAATCCTACTTCAGCAGATCTAAATTACGCGCTGAACTTGATAATGGACCAAAAGTTGATCCTCCAGGAAGCCGAGAAGTTGCCCGCCATTACGCCCACACAGCAGGAGATTGATGCGACCCGTGACGAACTCGCAAAGCTATTTCCTGTTGGTGAGTTTCAACTGCGACTACAGCGGGTGGGACTCACAAGGGAAAAATTAGATGAGATTCTGGATCAAAGAGTAAGAATTGAGAAGTATCTTGATTTTCGCTTTCGAAACTTTGTGGTTATTACGCAAAAGGATATTGCTGACTATTACCAGGATGTTTTCATACCTCGGTTCAGAAGACAGTCTCCCGGTGGCATAGTACCAACACTCGAGAATGTGGCGAGCGAGATTGAAAGAAGGCTCACCGAGGACAAGATCGAATCTGATACCGACGCCTTTCTGGATACCGCCCGCCAGCGAGCAGAGATTGTCACATTGAGTGCTTTATGACTTTCGGGCGCGAACAACATAAGCAGCCTAAGATTGGGCTGGCCCTTAGCGGTGGCGCGGCCCGCGGCATCGCTCATATTGGCGTGTTGCGTGCGCTCGAAGAGCATCAGATTAAGCCCGATTGCATTGCTGGTACTTCGGCTGGTTCGCTTGTAGGTGGCGCCATGGCTTCGGGTATGGAGTTGACTGAGATTGAAACGTTGGGGAGAAGTCTGCGCTGGCGGGATGTGGGTCGTATGACGATGTCCCGGTTGGGGATTCAGAGCAACGAGCGACTGGAACAGTACTTACGCGAGCGCCTGCCGGTGACGCGTTTTGAAGACCTTCCAACACCTTTTGCTGCTGTTGCTACAGATTTGAATTCGGGAGCAGAAGTCGTGATGGGCCATCAGGGCGATCTGCCTTTCGCCATTCGGGCAAGCTGCGCGATTCCCGGATGGTATGTGCCAGTCATGGATGAGTATGGCCGGCAGTTGGTGGATGGGGGTTTGGTGGCCAACATCCCTTCCGGAGTGGCGCGGTCGCTGGGTGCCGAAATTGTAATCGCCGTTGATGTCAATGCCGAAGGTGCCCGCTTTCTGGGTCCATCGTTGTCCATACTGAGTGTCGTTTTGCAGTCGATGCTACTCGTTCAGCGAACTGCTGCCGTACACCAATTGGAGAAAGCCGACGTTATTATCAGGCCCAAAGTTGGTCACATTCGCTGGGACGAAATGAGGCGCGCCGAAGAACTAATAGCCGCCGGTTACGATGCGGCAATCGAAATGATGCCGGAAATCAAGCAGATCATTGGGGCGGCGAGTGAATTCGCTCCCAAGTGGTACCAATTGAGGCGCCGCAAAGCTAGTAGAGTCTAAACGAGAACCCACCTCACTCCGGTAAAAAGAGCCACCGAACCCCGCCGTTTGAAGAATTTCTCTCCAATTACGTCTTTATAAGAAACATCCAGAATTGACGGAGCACTGAAGGGTTTAACGGGCAAGGAAGACCGGCGGTCGGGGTGTGCCTTCAGTTTGCCCTCTCACACGCCATGCCGATTGAGGTCACATCCATTCCGGAACGCCGTTGGACCGTTTCCCTTCCACGTAGGGGCGGCCGCAAAAGCCAATCGGTTCATCGAATTAATGCTCTCACTATCCGGCCCCTGCCCCTTATTCTCGCCGTAGCACTCATGACGGGGGGCGACGCTTTGCTGCGTTCATACAGGTATTATTCCCGAATGATTGACGCTCGGCTGGCGAGTGGGTATTTGACCAGCCGCCCCGGCATCTATGCCGCGCCGCGAACAATTCGTCCTGGTCAGGGCTTCTCGCGCAATGAGCTGTTGAGTGCGCTGCGGCGCGCGGGTTATGTGCAAAACACAGTTAGCGATATCTGGAGTGGGAGTTTCGCCATTCGGGACGGATCGATAGAAATTCGTTCTCGCCGAATGAATGAGTCGGGACAGCAAGAACCCGTGCGGGTTGGATTTGATTCAAAAGGAACTATTACAGAGTTGACCATTGCTGGGGTTTCGCTGGCATCTCTCACTCTGGAACCCGAAGCCCTGAGCAATGACCTTTCCGTCAAAGCACGTGAACCGCGGACCCTGACATATTCGGAGATCTCTCCTTTACTGGTCCATGCCATACTTTCAATTGAAGACGAAAGATTTTTTGCGCACCGGGGAGTGGACATTTTCGGTATAGGACGTGCTCTTTTGAACAATGCCACCGACAAACGCCTTGGACAGGGCGGGTCCACAATCACTCAGCAGTTGGTAAAGAACACATACCTCTCGCCCGAACGGACCTGGCACCGGAAGTATGCGGAGGCAATGCTGGCAGTGGCGCTGGAGCGGCGGCTTTCGAAGGAAGATATTTTTGCGCTGTACTGTAGCGAAGTCTATTTGGGACAGCGTGCAGGCGTTGGTGTACGTGGTGTAGAACAAGCTGCCGCCGTCTATTTTGGAAAGCGACTAGCGGAACTGTCTCTCGGTGAGGCAGCGATTATTGCCGGAATGATTCAAGGACCGATGCGTTATTCGCCGGAAAGACATCCGGAAGTCCTGCGGGAACGGCGAAACCGCGTGCTTGCTGCTATGCTGCATGCCGGCTGGATTACGACTGAGCAGGAAAGCGCCGCGGCAAACGAACCCATTTGGCTGGTAGCGCCGAATGTTGAAAATGGCGCGCTGGCGCCTTATTTCATCGACTATGTGAATCGAATCGCTGAGGAACAACTTGAAACGTCTGGTGAGTACCAGCAGGTTTACACCACCATCGATCTTGAGTTGCAAAAGATTGCTGAAACTGCTGTCCAGCGTCAGCTAAGCAAACTTGACGCAACCTCCAACAACCATGCCTCGAAGCCGCAGGCCGCCTTGGTTGCACTTGACCCGCAAACCGGAAACGTACTGGCCATGGTCGGTGGCCGCGACTACCGTAGTTCGCAATTGAACCGAGCTACCGATGCGCGCCGTCAACCTGGTTCTACTTTCAAGCCGTTTGTATACGCGGCAGCCTTTGAAGACGGGATCTCTCCCTTGCGGATATTTACTGACGCTCCACATGAATTCTCATACTCCCACAATCGTACCTATCGTCCGGCAAATTTTGGAAATCTCTACTCGATGGGTGAGGTTCCGATGCGCACGGGTCTCGTGAAATCTCTAAACGTCGTGACTGTCGATGTGGCCATGCAGACCGGTCTTGCTCGGATAGCTAATCTGGCGGAAGGCTTTGGACTTCCCAAACCGGAGCGCTACCCGTCGCTTGCTTTGGGCGTCAGCGAAGCAACACCACTGCAAATGGCGGCAGCGTATGCAACGTTCGCCAATGGCGGCCGCAAGGTGACGCCGAGAGTCATCGCCAGCGTTGCGGAACCGCCGGCGACGCACGCCTCGACCGATGACGGTCAAGGCTCGCAGTTGATTAGCCCGACCACTGCTTACATGATTACCAACACTCTTGCGTCAGTGGTGGAACGTGGAACAGCGCGTAGTGCGCGCAACGCAATTAGTGGAACGGCGATCGCTGGAAAGACGGGAACGTCGCGTGATGGTTGGTTTGTTGGCTATACGCCGGGGTTGGTTTGCGCGGTTTGGATCGGTTTCGACGATAACAGTCAACTAGGTCTAACGGGAAGTGAGGCGGCATTGCCTGCCTGGATTGAGTTCGTGCGTGGAGCCGTCGGGTTAAGGCCCGAACTCGGAGGACGGACGTTTGAGTGTCCCGAAGGGATAAAGTTTGTTGAGGTCGACATGGACACGGGACTCTTGTCGACACTCATGTGCCCTCACCGAGAGTTAATTGCTGTGACCGAAAAATTCCAACCAAATCTGGAGTGTTACTTTCACGGCAATCTTCCGCCTTCCCGCGAAACTGAAACCACAGAACCGATGATCGAAGGTCCTTTCGGCCGGGAATCAAAATCGAGGGATCTGTTTTTTGCCCGCGATCGCGGGGTACTGAGCGGAACATGGGTGCAAGTTGATGCCATCGGACGCCGCACTCTCGTAAACGACATGCGTTAAGCCCAGGAGTCCCAATACTCCTCTATACGGGCCAATTCTTCAACGCTTCTCCAGGAGCACTTCTGCAAGCGCATGCTCAGCCGTATGCGAAAGCGAAAGGTGCGCCACGCTCGCACCTGACTCAGTGAATAATTCCTCTACCAGCCGGTGCAAGATCAGATACGGCGCGCCAGACTGATGCGCCGCGATCTCCACGTCGTGCCAACTAATTCCCCCCCGCCAACCCGTATTGAGTGCCTTGAGTGTCGCTTCTTTTGCCGCAAACCGCGCGGCATAATGTTGAGCAGAGCTGGCGCCGCGACTGTCGCAATAAGCACGCTCTGCTGTAGTAAAAACGCGCTCAGCGAAACGCGGCGTGCGCAAGAGCACTTCGCGAATTCGGCGAACTTCGATAATGTCTATGCCGATGGAAATGATCATAGATGACTCTGCATTGCAGCACGCCGGCTTCTACTGGCGCGCAAATGATGATCTTCGCGTCCTTGTCTGTGACCCTCTGGAACGCGTGGGGTTCACGAACGGTTTTTCCACGCGCCTGGGGGGCGTCAGTCGCATGCCTGAGAACGCCCTCAATCTCGCCGGATTTAATGAGGACGCGGCCGAGAACATTTTGGAGAACCGGCGCCGGTTTCTCAAGCTTTTCCCGGGCGAGTGGGTGCTAGCCGGTTGTTGGCAGGTTCATGGAACCGATATGCGCCTCATTCGCGAGGCAGAGGAAGCGAAACCCGCAGAGAATGCTCGCGGTGAGACTGTCTATTGTGACTCGATCGTGAGCAACACTCAAAAGGTGCTTGCCGCGGTTAAGACGGCTGATTGCGTTCCACTGTTGATTGGAGACTCACAAAAGGGGGCGTTCGCGGCGGTACACGCTGGTTGGCGTGGCACACTGGCGTTTATTGCCACACAAGTGATCAAGCGTCTGGTCCTTGAATATGACTCACGACCCCGAGACCTGCGAGTGGCGATAGGACCGGCGGCTGCGGGCTGTTGTTACGAAGTTGGCGGTGAAGTGGTTAACGCTTTCAGAGAACGATATCCAGAGATAGACGATCTAACCAGGCCTGTGCGCGGAGACCATGCGCTGATCGATCTCGTCAAAGCGAATCGCTATCAACTGCTCTCGGCGGGAGTTGATGCGGACCACATTCACGTGGCGCCGTTTTGCACGATGTGCCGCCCAGACCTTTTCTTCTCTTATCGGTGTGAGAAGAAACTTCATGGAAAAGTTGGCCGTCTGATGGCGGTGATAGGAAGGGCTAGCTAACGAGCAAAGGGCGAAGGGCAAAGAGCGAAGAGCGAAGGGGATGGCGGATTGCGGATTTCGGACTGCGGATTTTATGCTCCTAGCCCTTTGCCCTTTGCCATAAATCAGCAATTCGCAATCCGCAATCCGAAATCCCCCTTGGCCCTCTGCTCTCTGCCCTCTGCCCTTTGCCGCCTTAGCCGCCTTTTCCGATTGGCATGCGCAATTCCCGAGTCTGCGGGGGGAAACAGAAATCATCATTGCAGCTTTGGTAACGCAGGCGCGCTTTTACCTCCGCTATGTCTGACCCAACGCTTCCAGGAAGAGTAACCGTAAATCGCATCGTCGCCCGACCCTCGTAAACAGATACCTGCTTCTTAGAAAACTTCAATTTGCGAAAGACGGGTCGCGGATATATAACGCGCCCGATCCGGACGCCCTTGGGCGCTTCGAGCTGCAATTCCGTGGCAATGAGAAACTTTTCCAGTGGTCTCGCCGAATTCACATGAAATCCGGCTGGAATGTCCATAATCACGACACCCTGAAGCGTCCGGCCGCGAGTCTCCTTGCCGCTTAAATGACCGCTGACTGCGATGTTGGGCGCCGATTGCGCTGAACGGCTGGCGTAGAAGGTGCTAGGAGCGCTGAGTAGGGACAGAGTCAAAAGAGATTGGACCATTCCACGTATCAGTCTTCCAATGCTCATCAAGTTATCCTCGCATGGGTTAGGTGGTGGCAGCGCTCATGATGGAGTGGCGTGCTGCAAGCTGACCGCAGGCAGCATAAATGTCTTGTCCACGTGGTTTCCGCACGAAAGCCTGAACACCCCTCGCCTGTAGAATCGCTTTGAAGCTGTCTATGCGTGCAGTGTCCGGTGGATGGTACGGGAGAGGTTCCGCCTTGTTGTGCGGTATGAGATTGACTTTCGCGCGCAGTTCATGCCGGTTGAGTAGTTTCGCGAGCGCGTTGGCGTCTTCATCTGAATCATTCACACCGGCTAACAGCACGTATTCAAAGGTCAAGCGTTCACCCGGCCGCAACGACTGCTCAAAATCTTTGCAGGCGCGAAGTAACTCCCGCAGCGGCCAGCGTTTGTTTATCGGCATCAGCTGATCGCGCAGTTTGTCGGTGGCGGCAGCAAGCGAGATCGCCAGGTGAGGGCGATCTTCCAACCTTGCCAACTTGCGAATCTGGGGAACTACTCCGGCTGTCGATATGGTGACCCGGCTGGGAACGATGTGCAGACCTCGAGGATCCGCCATGAGCCGAAGCGCTTTCATGAGTGATTCAAAATTGAGCAATGGTTCGCCGGCGCCCATGCCTACAAGGTTGGCGCCGCGCGGCGGTCGCGCACCTACGCCATAAGCATCATTAAGGGCAACTATTATCTGTTCGACAATCTCTCCCGGTCCGAGCGAACGCAAAAGTCCTAACTGTGCGGTCAAACAAAAACTGCATTGCAGTGGACACCCTGATTGAGAAGAAAAACAGATGGTGTCACGACGTTCCTCAGGGATAAAAACCGTTTCTACAGGGAATCCGTCAGCGGTCTTCATCAAATATCGTCGGGTCCCATCTCTGGAAACATAGCGAGACTCCAACACCAGAGTTGAAGCAATCGCCTGTTTATCGAGATTGGCCCGAAGAGCCTTTGGCAGATCCGTCATTTGGTCGAACGAAGTCAGGCGACGATGCTGCAACGAAGCGAAGATCTGCCTGCCACGATAGGCAGGCTCGCCTAGCCCCATAAGGTAAGAAGAGAGTTCGCTCTCTGAAAGCCCTGTCAGACTGTCGCGCTGATCCATAGTCAGATTTATCTTAGCACTCCAATGTGCTTCGTTACGATTCACCGTCCTGCCCACCCGTTGGACGCGCATCATGGCAATAGTTCCCCCAAGGGTTCAATGCGAACACATCCACTTGTGGCTGATCCTCGATAATAGCCCGAAGCATTTTTCACGCATTGGTTTTGAATCCGGAAATCGGTGTAATCTGTGGATAAACAAATGTCCACCGTGGCCAACGTCGAAAGAAAGATCCGGCGCGTTGAGGGTTTTGCCGTGCGCATTCTCCATCTGGCAGGCTCAGATGTACGTGGCGACCGGGCAGGAATGCCGCAATACGATTATCACCGAGCGGCTGAGAACACGATCACCGTGGAAACCTGGAAAGCAACCAGATTCCGGCCGTCCTATCCCGGGTTTGAAGTGGTAGTTGTGGATCGCCGGGGCAATCCCATGCAGGGAAACACGAAGCTTGGAACTGTAAGAGAGACTTACCTGGGACGATAGTCTAACTTATTGCACTACTGAGAACTTGGCTGAGGGCGAGAGCGTCTGTCCCGTCACGCGATCTCTAATTCGAATTGCCAACTCATAATCGCCCGGCACCAGCAGGCGAGTGTCGATGAGGCGTGCCAACGTCAATCGTTGACCGGAGTCACTTAGCCCGCGCCAGTCTTCCGCCTGTTTGCCCAATTCCTTGGAGTCTTTCAACAGCGCGTATTCAACATCCACGGCAGGGCGTAAGGTGGTCTGATCGATCCCCGCATTGTAAACCTGCATGTAGACACCAACGGGTTGCCCACGGCGATAGACGGCGGAAACGTTGGGAATCACTTTCGTCTGTCCGATTACAAACTGACCCACTGCCGGCTGATCGACCAGGCTCTCCAGCTTGGCAGCGAGTATGAGCGTTGAGGTTGACAACTTCTGCGAATCGTACTTAGGAACCGTAAAGCCGACGTGGCGAATGCCTGTGGCTCCCGAGGTGACGTCACGAACAATCACATCCACTTTATAAGTACCGGGTTGCAGCGCTACGGCTTTCTGATATGCCGACTTTCGATCCTTTGCCTCCGTCAATTCGGTTGGCGTCGCGGTCGTAATCACCGGGTCTTCAAAGATGCCGGCCCGGCGCCCGGCAACGGAAGTAATTCGACCGAAGATGTTGATTCGAGCTTGTTGCAGACCCCCGCTGTCCTGAAAAACCAGGTCTCTGTTTTCAGTTTGGATAGTAAAGGCAGTAATGACTCGCTCATCTGATTGGCGAAAGAAATCTACGCGAATATCAAAGTCCAGAGGATTATCTTCGATGGCAGGGGAACCTGTTAACGCGCCAGCCAGATCATTGAATTTTACCTGGGGTGGACGGCTAAGATCGGCCAGGAGTTGCAATCGAGAAAAAGGACTGTCCTGTTCGCGCTGATAGTTTGCGTTTCCAATGCCACCTGCGCCGGAAATCCTATCCGCTTTGCTGGATAGGCCCAACTGTTCTGAGAGGGTTAAGCCGGCGCCAGGAATCATCAACATCGCATCCTTTTCATTCGGGTTACGAGCGATGCGGTACTCTCCGCTGCCGGTTGGATCAACAAACTCTATTTCAATTCCTGATCCTACATTGGCGAGGTAGCGATAGAACCAGATCTCGAAAGGATAAGTAGTGGTTGAGCCGCCACCTTCATAAGAAGGTCGATCATAGGCGCCACCCATAGGGTGCGTTTCACGCTCGTCCGGCTTTCCATACATAATCCAGATACGACCGCGATCAGTCTTCCAACCGGGAACTCCGGAGCTAAAGTGCTCGTTTGCGTAAGCAATGCGCTCGTAATACTCCTCCTTGTACTCATTCTCGTCCGTATCCGGATCCGGATCGCGCCGGCGCCAAAACTCTTCGATGAATTTTTCCCGTTCGTCGTCGGTTTGGAGCTTCTTGAAGGCCTTTCGCTCCTCCTCCGTGATTATGTAAGTGACGTCCTTCTCGAGCCAATCCTTGTATGCCTTTTTGAGTTCAGGCTTGACATTCCGCGGCTTCTCCATCGGATCCTGACTGTTTTGGGCAACTGCAAAAGCGGCCCACGCCAGAATGGTTGACGCGACGACTGCCAGATAAAACGGGCGTTTCTGATAAAACATTTTGGGAACTCCCAGGTATCTTCTATGAACTCAAAAGTTACGGCAGGACTGCCGGCAAGCTGAAGCAACGGATTCTAAGGGCTCGCAGTGAACACAGTCAAGATGCGGGAAATCGCGAGCTTAGTTGCCCTCCATTCGCAGATTCCACCGATTGCAGAAACAGACCTGAATTACGTAGGCCGGCGGCTCAATTCTTCTTCTGCTCCTGCCGTCTGCTCCTGCCGCCTGCTCCTGCCGCCTACCTCCTGCCGTCTGCTGTTAATTGCTCTGAATCTGCGTAATCTGCGGACTAGGCCGCGCGGCGGGGCCTGGAGAATATCCAGGCAACCAATATGGAGACAATGTAAAGAACCATCATTGGTGCAGCGAATAGGAGCATATTCGGAACGTCGCTGGTTGGGGAAAGAACTGCAGCCGCAACCAGAATAACGATCAGGGCGGTCTTCCAGATGCGCAGCAGAAAACCGGCGGTAATGAGACCGATCCGCGCCAGAACGTAGGTAACTGCGGGCATTTGAAACACGATTCCCATACCCAGCATGACGATAATTATAAAATCGAAGTAATCGTCTGCCTTCAGTAACAAACGAAAGTCCTGCCCTAACCCGAGCAAGTACCTGGCGGCTGGCGGAAAGATCACCTTATAAGCAAAAGCGGCACCCAGGACAAACGAGATCGACGAGAGGGCGATAAATGGCGTGATGTAGGCGCGTTCGTGCGGGTATAGTCCTGGCGCGACAAACGCCCAAATCTGAAAGAGCAGGAATGGCACAGACAGGCAAATTGCTGCGTAGAGCGAAACTTTTACGTAAAGGGAAAACGGTTCAAGCGCACTCGTTACTATCAACTTGTCGCTGATGCCCGAATAGGGCTGGGGCAACGCGGTTAAATCAACAGGAAGCCGAATACCCTTCGGAATTACAATCGCTCCTGTAAATAAGGGCTCGTCGGTGAAGAGTCCCAGATGTCCTTGCGCGTCTCTGGTGACGCGGGCGAGCACAGAGGTTCCTACGGGAATAACTGCCGCTCCCAACTTAGTCTCCTCAGGGAAAACATACCTGCCCACGTCGCCCTCTTTGACCGAGCCGAGCGACGTTATTGTTTCCTGGTTCGTCAAACCCGCGACCGGCGCCTGCCGTCTTTGGGCTTCAGCCAAAGCTTGCTCAACAGGGATCGCCAGAAATCCATAGATCCTATCCGATATAAACCAGCAGAGAGTTGCGGCTATGAAGACGAAGAGGATGGAGTGAATCAAGCGCCGGCGCAATTCGTCCAGATGCTCGAGAAATGACATCTGGCCGCCCAGTTCTTCCTCTTTCTTCGTCTGACCTATCGCGCGCGCTTTCAAAAGGGATGACATTTTTTACCGAAGGGGCTTCTCAGCTTACAGCCAAGTGCGTTTGTTTGATGTTTCGTCGGGCACTGCAACGGATTCTTCGCCACCCGAAATATTTTTGAACTCTCCGTCAGCCGAAACGCCATGACTCTGTGAAGGATCCACAACGGGTGATTGGCGCGCTTGAGCGCCCCATATCGAATCTGTTTCCAAAGCCGATCTGCCAATGTCTTTTTCTTCCAAGGCTGTACTCTCCAGTGCGACCTCTCTCTCCCACGTTCGCTTGAAATCCTCCGAAGCCTTACGGAATTCTGCGAGACTCTTGCCGAGAGACCGACTGATCTGTGGCAGCTTGCGCGGGCCAAAAAAGATCAGGGCCATTATCAGAATGAAGAACAGCTCCGTGCTGCCGAGCGAATCGAGTATTAGCAGGTACACCGTTAAATGCCTTCCTTCTGTTGCAGTTGGAATTGTAGCGCGTCCGGGAATGAAATCTGAAGGAGCGCCTGCTGCCCGGCCCGTGTTTACAATCTTTTCGGGCCTTGTAACCAGATCCAACCGTATGCCTGCCAGGGGGCGCGGACTCCCAGTGCCGGCTCTTCTTGACATGACATCACGGCATGCGCGACCTTCTCTTTAAAGTTGCTGCTAAATGAAAATGGGTATGAGAGAGCCGGCCGAAGCCTATCACTTCACGTCGAGGACAGCGGTTGGTCTTCTACAGGAATTCGCCGACGTTGCCGAAAGAGTTGCCGCCACAACTCGCAAGCTCGAGAAGACCGAATTGCTGGGAGCGTATTTTCGTAGTGTCAACGACGCGGATCTTCTGCGCAGCGCCCGATACTTTGCTGGCCACCAATTTGCGCTAAACGATGCCCGTACTACCAATGTAGGCGGCAGCATCATCAGTGTGGCCCTGAGCGAAGCGACTGGATTCAGCTTGGAAGATCTTGCGCCTCGCTATGTAAGGCTGGGAGATGCGGGAGAGGCAGCCTATGAAGCCGTCAAGGAAGCTCGCCACACTTATCAAAAGCCAATAATAACGCTCGCAGAAACAGAATCGATAATTAATCGTCTGAGCCAAACCAAAGGCACAAAGAACAAGACGGCGCTGTTGGCAACTGTGCTTCATCAGGCCACTCCACTGGAGGCCAAGTATCTGATCAAACTGCTTGTCGGGGATCTAAGGATCGGTTTGCGAGAGGGATTAGTTGAAGATTCAATCGCGTGTGCTTTCAAGCAGCCATTACCGACTGTGAGCCAGGCGAATATGTTGCTGGGAGACATTGGGGAGACCGCGGTGCGTGCCCGTGCAGCGAACCTGGAGCGCGTCGAGATGCGGCTCTTTCATCCAATCAAATTCATGCTGGCGACGCCGGCAGCAGACCTTGCCGACATCGCCAGAACCATGCCTGGCGAATTCTTTGTCGAGGACAAGTTTGATGGCATCCGCGCACAAGTCCATGTAAGCGGAGAACGGGTCGCAATCTACTCACGAACAATGGATGAGATTACGCACCGGTTTCCAGAGTTAATTGAGCCGCTAAAGCAGCTAACAACCGACGCGGTAATTGACGGCGAGATCGTACCAGCGCGTGGTTTTCAAATCCTGCCCTTCAGTGAATTGCAGAAGCGTCTGGGGCGCAAGTCCATCAGTCCGGATCTGCTTACAGAAGTGCCGGTCGTCTTCGTTGCTTACGACGTTCTTTACGCGTCGGGGCGCGTGCTGATCGATCAACCACTCGTGGACCGTCGCGAGGTACTTGAGAGCCTCTTTCAGGTTTCCGGTCTGGCGCGATTCTCGGTAGCCAAGACGTACAGGGACGTAACTGCGCTCGACGCCGAATTCAATGCAGCCAGGCTACGCGGAAATGAGGGGTTAATGATCAAGAAGCCCGAGTCTTTATATAAGCCGGGCAGAAGAGGACGCGAATGGCTGAAACTAAAACGGGCCATTGCCACTCTCGACGTGGTCGTCACAGCAGTGGAAGTCGGTCACGGCAAGAGACGGAATCTCTTATCCGACTACACATTCGCGGTACGAAGGGCCGAGGACGATGATGAGCTGCTGAATATAGGTAAAGCGTATTCCGGTTTGACGGATGCGGAACTGATTGAAATGACAGAGTGGTTCAAGGCGCACACACTGCGCGAATACGCCCACGGCAGAGTGCGGTTAGTTGAACCTCTAATTGTGATTGAAGTTACTTTTGACCGTGTTCAGGAATCTAAGCGTCACAGAAGCGGCTACGCACTGCGATTCCCCCGCATTCTGAGGCTCCGGCCGGACAAAACGCCAGGGGAGATCGACACGCTGGGTACAGTGGAGAAGTTGGTAGAACACGGTCAGGGCATTAAGAGCCACTAGACGGTCTTCCGGGCGCAGATTTAGCATTAAACTTTGCTATTGCCTTCGGCAGTACCGGGGCGTAGCATATCGCAATGTCCTTGTAGTGCCCCTTTTGCTGATGGTGAACCTGGACACACTCCAACATGTGCCGCGCGTACGGAGGCGGGGGCAAAGGATATAGCAGTAAGGACCGTTCTAGCTGTTCAGTGCACTCACGTAAGGGAAATCACAGCTAACAAAAGTTGAAGCATGATTTCATCTGTCGTGTCGGTGGTGACAACCTCAGGGGCTGAAGTTTCGCCCGTGGTGGCTGTCTTTCCGGGTGTGCCAATATCCCCAGCGCGGACACCGGTCCCGAGCGCGCAAAAAAGAAAAGCAGCTAGAGCTAGGCTCTTTATCTGTTTCATGGTTTCTCCTGAGAGGTTTGATTTATTAGGTCTCCAGTCGGAGGTGAGCAGCGCCTTAACCGACTGGAGCATCGTCGGCGGAGGATAATATCCGCCTGGGACCAAGGAAGCAAGAAAGCTTGCACCTATCTTTAAAGAGAGGGCAATTATGGAGTTAGAGAGAACCGAGTCTACTCAGATGTCGATAGGGTTGTCGGCCGAAGAAGAGGTTTCAGCCGGATGCCTGCGGTCGAAAGGGTTGGCAGAGGCGGGCGACTATGACGGTGCACGGAACGTACTCATGCCGTTTTGGTCACACCTTGGCGACCGGCCAGCATTGGAAGGCTTAAGCGGTCTGAGTAAGGCAGAATTGCTTCTGCGGGTCGGCTCGCTCACGGGGTGGTTGGGGCGGTCCCGTCAGCTTGATGGCGCGCAGGAACTAGCCAAGAACCTGATCAGCGAAAGTGCGAAAATTTTTGAAACTCAGCGCGCTCCGGAGAAGTGGGCGGAAGCCCAGGTAGAGTTAGCAATCTGTTATTGGCGGGAAGGCGGTCACGACGAAGCGCGTGTGGTTCTGAATGACGTCATCAATAAGTTTAACGAGAGTGACAGTGAGCAATACTTACGGGCACTTCTGAATCTCGCCCTGGTTGAGAGGTCATCCCTGCGTTATCAGGACGCCCTTCGTATTCACCGGGAAGCCGCACCACTTTTCCAGCGGTCAGCGAATCATGCGTTGCGGGGCAAGTTCCATAATGAATATGCGACTGCATTAAAGGGCATTGGGTTGGAGAAGAACTGGGAGGAATATATTGATCAGGCCCTTGTTGAATATGCCGCTGCCAGCTTTCATCTCGAACAGGCTGGCCATATACGCTTTCAAGGTGCCGTAGAAAACAATCTCGCGAATCTATTTGTGCGTATTGGTAAATTCGATGAAGCTCACAAATACTTGGATCGCGCAAGTCGGACGTTTTCTTTACTCAAAGACAAAGGTTCTTTCGCTCAAGTCAATGATAGCCGGGCCAAAGCTTTTATCGCTCAAGGAAGATATGCCGAAGCTGAACGAATCGCGCGCGCTTCTGTCCACTCGCTCGAAAAGGGCGATGAGTTGGCTTTACTGGCGGAAGCTCTCACCACTCATGGTGTGGCCCTTGCACGCACGGGTGATTTTGTTCACGCCCGGCGAGACTTCCAAAAGGGTATCGACGTAGCTGCCCGGGCCGGAAGTCCCGAAAGCGGAGGGGTCGCGGCTCTGTGCATGGTGGAAGAGCTCTCAAATCTGCCGATCTCCGAACGCATCACCTATTACCATCAAGCGGAGACGTTGCTGGTCAATTCTCAGAACGCGGGAATAGACGACCGACTAAATCAATGTGCCCGCATGTTGCTTGGCATGCAATGGGCCTCGGTTTCAGAGGCGGTCGGAGCAAATGGATCATATGGCGCACCCGCAGGGGCGGACGCGACCTTGTCGGATTTGACGCTGGAACAGCAGGTCTTACGTTTTGAAGCGAATTTGATCAAGCGAGCATTGGAAGCTTCGGGTGGAAGTGTAACTCGTGCTGCGCGCATGCTGGGAACAACGCATCAAGGTTTGGCCTTCATTCTTAACGGGAGACAAAAGGATCTACTCTCGGCGAGAACTCCTGTGAGACGGAGACGCCGAAGTATTATTCGGCGGCGGTAACGTGGCGAAAACTCAAGAGCCCCGGGCTCTTCAAAGCAGGCTGCTAATTGTTTTCATGTAACGCAAGCTGTTAGCTCGCGTGCAAACTAACAGTTTGCGTTACAACACCTGAGATTAAGGGCACTACCGAGCGTTTGTTTGGTTTGTACTCCTGCCAGCACTTCAAATATCATCACCTTTCACCGCGAACCCTACACTCGACTCTTAAAAATGAAGACAGCTGGAATGATTACTTTAGTACTTCTCCTCTTCCTAACACCGTCGTCCTTAATGGGCCAGGCGCCTCGCAGAGCGGCTAAGAGAGCGGCTTCCCCAAAGCCGGCCGTTGCGCAGCCGACACCACAAGCGGCTCCGAGTCCGGTATTACCCCCGCGTGAGCATTTCACTCCCACAGCGCTGGCCCAAGTCAATGGGCAGACGATTACAACAGCGGATATAGATTCCCAAGCGGCCCAGGAGTTTGAAACGCTAGAAGAAAGGATTGCGGAGGCGCAACGAGAGGCCCTGGAGCTTCAGATTAACTCGCTGCTTTTTGACGCCGAGGCTCGCAGGCGGCGTCTCAGCTCACAGCAATTGTATGAACTCGAGGTAAGCAGCCGCATCAATGAACCTACTGAAGCTGAAATCACTAACTTCCTGTCTGAAAACGGCGGTCTAGAAGACAGGAATGTCAATCGCGACCGCATCATCGGATATTTGCGAAGCCAACGCGAGACAAGACTTGCCGACGAGCTTGTCAAACGCCTGCGGACCACTAATCCTGTGATAATGGGGACCGACTTGAATACCACGGGACTCGCGCCTTCGGCAGTATTGGCAACTGTTTCGGGACGAACTATCACAGCCGCAATGTTGGCCGAAAGAATGAAGCCCGTAATATATAAGTTGCGACTGGGCGCATATGAAATTACAAGAGACGCCGTCAATAAAACCGCTAACGACTTGCTGTTGTTGGCGGAAGCAAGTCGCCGCAATGTGCCGCCGGAAGGGATTGTGCGTGCGGAGGTGACAGATAAAATACGGGCCCCTACCGATGCGGAAGTGGTCCGCTTTTATAACGAGAACAAAGCGCGGATAGATGCTGATCTTGATGCAGTGCGCAACCAGATTGCCGCGTATTTACAAGAGCAGGACGAGCGCCGACTGCAGAGCGAGCTCGCGGAACGGCTTCGCAAGGGAGCCAACATTCGTCTATTGATAAGTGAGCCCGCCCCTCCGAGCCAGACGATAAGCGTGGACGATGATCCCGTTCAGGGTAACCCCAGCGCGGCGGTTACAATCGTCGAGTTTACTGATTTTCAATGTCCGGCGTGTGCCGCAATGCAGCCCGTAATTGAAGAAGCGCTAAGAGCTTATGGTGCCAGAGTCAAATTGGTGGTTAGGGATTTTCCCCTGCCGATTCACGCCAATGCGCGCAAAGCAGCGGAGGCAGCGAATGCAGCACACGCTCAGGGAAAGTTTTTTGAATTTACGACTCTTTTGTTCAAACGCCAAAGTGCCCTCGATGTTGCTTCCCTGAAGAAATATGCTTCAGAAATCGGCTTGGACCGAGTGGCATTCGATGCGGCGCTCGACAAGGGAACGTATGCCGCAGAAGTGGGGCACGATATCGAGGACGGTCAGATGTATGGAGTGGAGAGTACGCCCACAATTTACGTCAATGGCGTTCTTCTGAGGACCCTTACCGCTGAAGCGCTCAAAGCGGCTATTGATGAGGCGCTGAAGCTCAAGCCGAACCGCTGATTTCTCTAAGACTTCTTCTTCTCAAAAACACTGCAGGCTTGATAAGCCCCCGTAGGATCTATGGCCGTCCGTCCTTCCTCGATGTGTGTGATGACTCCTTCCTTATCAATGACGAACGTTGCGCGCGCCGAGTAGCCCGACTCGCCCAGCAACCCGTATTCCTTTACGACTGTGCGTTTCCAGTCGCTGAGCAGTGGAAACGTTACACCAATGTCCTGAGCAAACCTCTTGTTAGCGGCGAAGCTATCCATGCTGATTCCGAGAACCTGAGTGTCGGTAGCTTCGAATTTGGCGATATCAGCCTGATATCCCTGTAACTCCTTCGTTCAACCACCGGTAAACGCGAGCACATAAAACGCCAGCACAACGTTCTTCTTTCCTCGAAAATCGCTCAGCTTCACTTCCTTCCCTTCCGTGTTAGTGAGCATAAAGTCGGGAGCTTTCTGGCCCACTTTCAAGGACGTCCGGGGTGGCGCAGGTTGCTGCGCGCTCGCAATGAGCACAGCAAAGATCAGCACAGAGGCGATCATTGAGATTCGCATCAGCATATGAGACTCCTAACCTAAATGTCGCAGGCGACGGGGGCTATCTTTACGGTCAAAGCCGTGTGATTTAAGTAAGATTTCCGTCGCGAGGCCGACAAAGTCTGAAACTACAAGAACGAGCGAAGGATAGCCTGTGGCGCATCGCTCGGCAAGGTGTCACGTCTTGCCAATCGTGAAGGCGAGAGAGCATCATTCACTCACGATCGAGCAGAGAGGCATCCGCAATGGTGGTTTCGTTGAAACCAGAACGGCTAAAGAGATACAAAGACATCGCCTTATTGCTGGCCCGCTACGGTCGCTCGGATTTAGTAAAGCAAGCAGGGCTTGCTGACCGGGTAGAATTTGAGGAAGGCGACTTAACGGAAACCACGCCTGAGGCAGACAAACTCGCCAGCGATCTCGAAAGTCTGGGTCCCACCTTTATCAAATTGGGTCAGCTCCTATCGACAAGGGCCGACCTCCTGCCCCCGGCATATCTGGAATCGCTCTCTCGTTTGCAGGACCAGATCGAACCGTGCCTTCCAGGAAGTCGAAAGAATTATCGGCAGTGAACTTGGTTCGCGAACATCATCATTTACGACATCAAACCACGCGCAAAATCTGAGGAGCACCATTAAAGTTCTCCGACTGCCTTCCCTCATCGGCGGCACTGGCCGTGAGGGAAAGCGAATCTTCGGCCGCCAACTCCCACAAAACGAGCAAACCGTCAAAAGGCCCTTAATTTGGGCCTATTCGTCCCCGCGAACTGTCGACCACCGGGGAGGTGTGGGTAACCGTGTTTAAAAACTCAAGTATTCCTCAAGGCAAATGCAATAAAAGCTTTTTGCAGCGGGGAGGTGCAATGGGCTGCACGCTAATGAATTGGAATGGCTCTGGCAGGGCCGCGACTAAGTGGTTGCAAATCAATCCTCTAGAACTAGGGTCAACAACAATGGAGCTAATTCTCGAAAAAATAGCTATACCCTCGCAACTGCCTCACATTTCCCGGCCCAGGCTTTTCAAGATTCTCGAACAGAGCCTGACCTCGGGGACATCCACTATCGTCAGCGGGCGCGCCGGAACCGGCAAGACGGCTCTGGCTCTAGACTTTTCATGGAAGTGTGGGCGTGCGGTGTCCTGGTACAAAGTTGACGCGCCAGACGCTGAAATCAAGATTTTTTTCCAGTACCTGATTGCCAGTATTCGGAAACAGAGACCAGGATTTGGCGAACAGATGCTCCTTCCCTTGCTGAGAACCGCCGGGCCGCAAGAAATTTATCTGCTGGCGGAAGCCTTCGTTTACGAACTCTCGGAGGGCGACACCCAGCCGCTGCTGGTTGTGATCGAGGATATGCACCAGGTTTGCGACTCGCCCTGGCTACTACAGTTCTTTCGGCGGCTCTTGCCACTATTACCGGCGGAAGTTCATATGTTGATTACCAGCCGATCGATGCCGGCGGCACCGCTGTGGCGGATGCGTTCTAAACAGACATTGATGGTGATCGACGAGGAAACCCTTGCGTTTACCAGCACTGAGGCTCTTGAGCTTTTTGAGAGCTACGGCCTCTCCGGTGAGCATGCCAGAATCGCTCTGGATCACACACACGGGCGAGCCGCAGCGCTCGCGGGATTTGCCGCATCGTTAAGTAAGAGGGAAAACACAAATTGCCGCTACGAATCCCTAAGTCGTGAGCTGGTTTCAAATTAGCTCATGGCAGCGCTCCGCCTCTAGAGGCATCTTTCATGACTGGCCCAGAGCAAATTAGCACAGCCTATGGATTGAAGCCATCTCGCTGTGTTAATCTGCGGACACAACAAACCCGCAAACCGCAAAGGCAAAAAGTAATGGCTGCAAAGACCCGACAGCCCAAGCCGGGGCAAGCATCTTTATCAGCCGCAACTACTGGCGTTCCCGGGTTGCAGCCCAGTTTCTTTTTGCGCACCAAACTGCTACCTCCACGCCCAGCCCCCGAACTTCTCTCGCGACCACGTTTGACGGAACGGCTCCTGGCAAATCTAGCGCATCCAGTCACTTTGGTTACGGCAAATGCCGGTTCCGGAAAGACCACGCTGGTGGCCGACTTCCTGCGCACCCACAAGCGGCAGTTCATCTGGTATCAACTAGACCACACAGACTCGGACCCTTTTGTTTTCCTGGGTTACATGAGTTATGGCATTAAGCAGGTTGTTCCGGCGTTTGGTGAGGCGATGTTCTCCTACCTGCAGGAATCTGCACGGGAGCTGGCACAACACCCGGAGCGCGCGGTGGACGTGCTGTTGAATGAAGTGCTGGAGCGAGTCGAGCAGCAGTTGATTGTGGTTCTGGACGATTATCATCACCTCGGTGTCGACACTCCTGTGCATACGGTCCTGGACCGCCTGTTGGCTTATCTGCCTGATGTAATGCACGTCATTGTGATATCGCGGGAGATGCCGCCCCTGGCGCTGGCGCGCATGCGAACACAGACGCCGCAATCGATCATCGAGCGCTCAGATCTCCTGTTCACCGATGAAGAAACACAACAGCTATTTCGGAAAGTATTCGATCTCGAACTCACCCCACAACAACTGGCTGAATATCGCGAGCGCACACATGGCTGGATAACCGCCTTACAGTTGGTCAGGCAAGTTGCCAGCCGCATTCCCGTAGGACCAGGCTTGGAGCAGGGTAGTCCACCCGACCTGATCCAGATTCTAAGACAGTCGGAGCGCGACATATTTGATTATTTTGCTGAAGAGGTCTTCTCCGACGAAGACGAGGATATACAGCAACTCCTTTTGAAGGTGTCGCTGCTCGATCGTATTGAGCTTGATGCTTGTGCCGGACTTTACCGCGGCATGAACTGTTCCCGCGTGCTTCCTAATCTCGTGCGGCGCAACGTTTTCATTACGGTTGCCAGCGACCGGCGTGGTGAAGAGTATCGACTCCACCCGCTGTTTCAGAGCTTCCTGCGCCGCCGTCTGCGCAGCGAGATTGGCCGCGCGGGCGTAGCCGCCGAACACCAGCGCAGCGCAGCGCATTTTCTCCAAAAACAGGTTTGGGAACAGGGGGTTCGACACCTCATAGCGGCCGAAGATTTCGAGCGGGCGGCCCGGGTCATTGCTGAGAGAGGTACTGAGTGGATCAGTTCCGGCGCCCTGGGGACATTAGCCTCACTCGCTGACACTTTGCCGCAGTCGGCACTTGAATCCTTTCCTCGAGCTCTGGCGCACCGGGCCGAAGTGGCCCGCTTGCGCGGCGAGTATGAGATAGCCCATCCCATGTTTCGCCGGGCCGCCACGCTCCTGCAAGAGCAAAATGATCGACAAGGGGAAGCTGAGGTGCTGCATTCACTTGCCACGCTGGCCCGGCGGCAGGGTGATTACACGCTGGCATTTACTTATCTTGATCGAGCCACGGAATTGAGCGATCAGAGTTCGACCGTCCGCGTGAAATGTGGTAACACTCGGGGCTTATGCCTGGTCGCCATGGGTGAGTGGACGGCTGCTGAGCGGGAATTTAGAAGCGCGCTGCAGGCAGCCGAAGAGCGCAACGACGAACGCTACATGGGGCTAATCTCCCACAACCTGGGGACGCCCGCAGGCATTCGCGGTGATTTTGAAGAGGCATTGCGATGGTTTAGCCGCATGCTTCGCAAGGGCCAGACATCGCTGATGCCTCAGGAGGCGGTAGCTCACCTGAACATGGCGCGTTGTCATATCTATCGGGGCGATTTTGCTTTGGCTGAAGAACATTTGGACAAAGCGTTGGAATGTTGCCAACTCTTCAATCTGGTGGCTGCTCGGGCGGAAACCTTGGAGACCTACGGGAATCTTTACCGCGAACGCGGCGAACTCGAGCGAGCAAGTGAATATTATGAGCGTGCCGCTCGAGCCTATGAGGAAGCGGGCATAAACCTGGATCGTACCGAACTGCTTGAAGAACGCGCACTGTTGAGTCTTCACCTCGGAGATCTAGCCAGTGCTCGAAATCAGATTGACCGATTGATTGACGCTCGTCCAAAGGAAAAAGACCTCAGAGGGTTCTACACAGCGTCACTGACCCGCGCTGCCATTCTGGTTACCCAGCGTGAGTTTGATACCGCTCAGGCGCACCTTGTTGAAGCTCTCGAATACTTCCGAGCCCATAGTCTCTTCTATAACGAAGCTCAAAGCTGCATGTTGCTCGCTATTTGCGATCATAATCTTTGTCGAGAACCGGAACTATTGGAAAACTTGAAACGTGCTGTTGATCTCGCGGTTCGCTATGACTATGACTATTGGCTGAAACGAGAGATAACCAGTCATCCGGAACTGTTCGCCACTGAAGAGGCAGCAGAACTGCTACCCTCGGATCTTCGTGCTCAAATTGGTGGAGCGCAGCAGAGGGCAGTCGCCCGCACGGCGGTCATGGTGGCCGAGATTGCCCCGACGGGCAAAACGGTAACCGACCTCACGATCAACATGGTTGGCCCTGTAGAAATCGTCCGTGACCCGAGTCGCCCTCTAGCCGCCGATGCCTGGACTACTCGGCGGGCGCGCGACATCCTTTGCTTCATAGCCTCGCGAAAACATCGCCGCGCGTCGAAAGATACAATTATTGATACTTTCTGGGGGGAAATAGATTTTGACGTAGTTGAGCGGAATTTCCATCCAACGGTCTCTCATATCCGAAAGGCTTTGAACAGCAACCAGCCTCTCAAACAGAACTTCCTGCTATACCGGGATGGCGATTACCAATTGAATTCGGAGTTTTCCTATCGGATTGATGTGGAGGAGTTTGACCGGTTACTGGCGGAAGGCGAAAACCACCGCCGGGGGCGGCAATTTGAGAGTTGCATCAAGGCCTACGAGGGGGCGGCGGCTCTCTATCGAGGCGAGTTTATGCAAGGCAGTTATGAGCCCTGGGTGGAAGAGCAGAGAACATATTACAAGGAGCAGTTTCTGCGCGTGCTGGAATCTCTGGCCGGGGTCGCTCAGAAGCTCGAGGATTGGTCACGGTCAATGCAGCTGGCGCAGCGCATCTTGCGTGAGGACCAGTTTCGCGAGGATATTCATTGCCTGATCATGAGAGCCCATGGGGCGATGGGAAACAGAGGAGCAATAAAGGATCATTACGCCACCCTGGAACAGCTGCTTGGGCGCGAACTTGGGGTTGAACCTAGCGTGGAGACGCGCAGGGTTTACCAGGAACTTCTCGGTTGACGGCGGAGAGAATGCCGGGTCAAGTT
>Ga0209751_10000087_pt1 | contig 88830 bp, 82 predicted proteins | sample RifCSP13_1_FD_184019 | JGI IMG/M metagenome (GOLD analysis project Ga0209751, IMG submission 184019) | Soil microbial communities from Rifle, Colorado - Rifle CSP2_sed 13_1 (SPAdes) (version 2) | ecosystem: Environmental > Terrestrial > Deep subsurface > Rock core/Sediment | place: Rifle...
TTCATGGTGGCTGATCCTTTCGCGTTATGTATCACGGATTCGACACCCGCATGATAACGCCAGAGGCTCTCAGCCACCCTCTATCCATTTGATCGGAAAGATACTTCTCTTAAGTTAGTGCCATTGGATGCTGACCCCATTAACTTACCATTAACTTAGACCCCATTAACTTACGCAAATATCTATCCTCGAACCTTTGACATCATCTGCTTAGCCTCGGCCAAATCTATACGAAACTTGTAGCCATGCTGTTCCAGCAGGCCCAACAACTCTCGCCCAGCCAGCAAGGTCAATGGTTTGTCCTTGGCGAACGAGTAAGAATCAGACCCATAGTAGCTGGTGGTTACAAGAATACCCTTGATTGCGCCCTCGTTGATTACCGCACCATAGAGATCACGCACTGCGGAAACATCGACCACATTGGTATAGCGCTTGGCTTGAATTACTATTTTTCCTCCGCGAAGTGGGTCAGGGTCAAAGATGATAGCGTCTACGCCATGATCACGGCTTGCTTGAGTAATCTTTACTTCAGCGCCAGTGCTCGCGAATGCGCGCTCGAAGAGCTCACGGCAGAGATGCTCAAAATCCCCCCAGTCCATCGCTGCGAGGTTCTCCCCCTCGGCCATTCGCGCGAGAACTTCCTTTGCATCGACGAAACGCGGGTCGTTAGTGTCTAGCCGGATGATGGGCGCGATGGGTGTGATCTCCAAGCTGCGCGCAACAATGCCTTTAAGGCTGCTGAAGGCGGCCTCTGGTTCGACGGCAGCAATATTAAGCGCAGCTATCTGCTCCTTAGTGGCGAAGATACTTGCGCAATAGGCCCGCTTGCGCTGCCCTGTAGCCTTGTCTGTGAACTCTGCCCAGCCGTTGATCGCCACTGCTTTTACGATATTTTCGTTATCGAGCCTTACAATCTCACAGGCCAATCGCAAGCATATAGCCGGATATAGCTTGGTCGAAACATTCTTGAGCTCTTTCTGATTAACAGGTTTGATGACATGCCCAGCCTTCTGCTCGACGAATTTCACATATTCGAGTTCGCCTAGATCGGGGAAACGCTGCTCATGAATAAGCACGCCGGAATCAGTATCAAATCGTGACTGTGCCTCGCGCGGCACAGCATCTGGCAGCGACATTGTCCGAAGAGCCAAGTCAATCCGCGCAAGCAATCCATCAGAGCCAGCCAGTTGGGTTTGCTCCCAGTGCGCACGGACTAACGCCTGCTCGGCCAGGAAGTCTTCCGCGTAGCTCTTTGCATCTTGGTTATAACGGGACATGGCCCTTGCAAAAGCTTCCTCCTGCGCTGCATTGGCCTGTTTGGATCGATTTGCGGCCTGAGCCGCCAGCCGTTCCATCTGGGTGTTGCGCTTGCCCATGGCATCCTCGATCTCAGCCTTGCGTGCCCGCGCGGTGTCCACGCGATCCATTTCGCCCTTATAGGCTGCATGCACGAAGCGATTTAAGATGGACAACCTCCCCTTATAAAGAGGCGGCTCAAACACGGGGGCTGGAATCTCATCGTGCCATGGATTCCATAATGGCGGCGCAGGAAGTTCGGGAAGCTTAGAGGGTGGTCGGATGGGATAGCTGGGCACTTGCTTGAGGATAGCCCACATAGGCTCGAAGGTCGGCGCAGCTGACATGCGGCAAATGCTGGGCAGTTCCTCGATATCCATCACGCACGTTGGCTGAGGTAGTGATCCGAATATACCCTTGGCCGATCCTTTAAACAAAACTGTCTCCAACCGGGGAAGCACCCCAGCTTTAGGTGTGTAATTCTTCAAGGCATCTCGCTGAGGGTCTGCCTTCGAACCAAGAGAGGAGTCTGTAAGAAGGATATTGGGAATGCTGGCTCGATGACCCAGACTGCTGCGACCCAACCAGTTGATAATTTCTATTTCGATCCCAAACATGCCATTCGCAATCCCCTTCACTATGTCCATGGCGACCTTCGCCGCGTAACCTAGAGCAGTAATTGCAACGAAGAGCGCAATTAGGGCGAACAGCAGAATATTCACTTCTCAGCCTTTTCGAAGTTTGCAATCAAAAAAGTCTGTCCCTTTTGATTTTCTAATCTGAAAGTAGATCCGCGGCAGCCTGAGTGTCTTCATCAAGTACTTTGCAGAATCCACTAAGTTGATCATAGCTAACTATATCAAGTAAAAAATATTCATTGGAATACCTCCCTGAAGTATCTTGATAAGCATAATCAACTTCAAGTTGGAACGGGGTATCAATGTTCCATACCTCATCAGAATCATAAAAATTTACGCCATAAAGTTTCTCGAAAGAATTGCAGATGATCACAGGCATTTCCAGCGTAGTTGTTGGTACATGCCTTGAATGCTGACGTGAGAGCGAAACAATTGGTCGCCGCCTAAGCGATACCATAGCATTTAGACCTTGGTTTAATGCCTTATAAAACGGTTCATTTTCAGTCAGCTTGTCTTTGCTACTGGCAAAAAGCTTGGCAACCTTGTCAGATGATGAAAGGTAATGATGCTTTTTTGTATATGAATTACCTGCACTAAATGGACTAGTGGCACAAACGAGTTCAGTTGCAGCATTTTTGTCCTTATCCGCGAACCAAAATGCAGAATATTGTGGAATATATTTGCATTCGATAAATAGACGTATCGCAACTTCGCCAACTGGGTCGTCAGAATTGCCAGAATATGGCAAAGATCGTTCCGCAATGAGATCAATTTCCCGCGGTTTGTTTTGGGATTGGTCCATGTAATATGGACTAATTATGATCGCCCATCCATTGTCAGTAAACCATTTTGCTACCTTAGAATGGAAATTATTACCACTCTGGTCTATCAGGCTTTGTACTTCTTCAGGTATCGGCATATTAAAGACATCCATATTGATTGTGCTAATGAAACCTAGCCATTAAGCGCAACTGGGGAAAGGCCACAAAAAAAATTGCTCTCATTTTCTACCGACTAATCGGCTTATACCGAATCCGCTTCGGCTTCGCGCCTTCTTCACCGAGGCGCTTGCGCTTGTCCGCTTCGTATTCCTGATAGTTGCCGTCGAAGAACGTCCAGTGCGAATCGCCTTCCGCCGCGAGGTTGCACGAAATAATTCGAGCCATGCCCCTTTAGCTGATTGTTCAAAATAATTTCTTGTCAGCATGCTCCATTTGACGGAGGATGAATTTCCCTAGAAGAGGCACAGCAAATGAATATTTGCCATGCCTGTTTTTGTAAACTAATCCTGCGTCGGCAAGTGAAACCAGCATTTGATTCGCATGACTCCCTCCGAAGGGTTTTGATATTGACTTGCTTGATAGCTCTACCAACTCTTGTACTGTAAATTCAGAGTTGGAGTTAGGAAGCTGGGCAATAATACCCAATAATTCCCTTTGTCTATCTGTTGCTCTGGCCCACCGCCCGGAAAAAAAATCTGTATCCAGCTTTTGTACAATCGCTTGAATTGGCACGGATGCTTTTTGCCCTGCTTCTAGTTGCTGGATAAATACATCGTAAACTTCCCTGCATATAAACTGAATGAAGTATGGGTAACCTCCAGATATATCTACGATGGTGTTTACTGATTTCTCATCGAAGCTGACGGTAGACTTGGCAGATTTAATTGGAGTAAGTATGGCCTCCCGACTTGCTTTGTTGTCCAATCTGTCGAGAAAAACCACATGGAACATTCTTTCAGAAAAAGTTCTCGCCTCTACAAGCTTTGGATACAAGGTTGGCAGGCCGGTCAACAGGAGCATAAAGGGGATTCCTTTACGTTGTATGGACTGAAAAACATCTAAGAGTAAGGATAACGGATACTGGTCTTTAGCTGGACGATCTGCCATTGTCTGTGCTTCATCGTAAGCAAAGATAATTCCCTTTAATTTTCCCTGGCTAGCAAAGCGCCAGACGGTTTCGAGAACTTGCTTTACTTTGTCTGCTACAAGCCCAGGAGTATGGTTGTAAATATTCTGCAGTAGATTGAAGTCTAGGGTTTCTTGAAGCATGCTTTTTTGCCCACCAAATCCCATTCCTTGCAATTCACGAGATGAAATAACTATAGATGAAGTAAATACCGACAAATCTGTTAGCAATCGTAGGGCGATATTTTCTTCACTAAGGCTTGATGTTTCCGACAGGTCGGTGCCGACCCAAGCCCACCCCTCGCTAATTGCAATAGGCTTTAATGTTTCCAACAAGACCGTCTTACCGACACCTCTCAATCCTGTAAGGATCATGTTCACAAGGATGGTGTCCTGCTTTAGTAAACTAGCAAATTCTTTTTTCTCAGCATCCCTGCCAGCCAGGTAAGGGGGCATATGTCCCGCACCAGGCCGGAATGGATTAGTAAATCGCGCGCTTGTATTCATAATTAAAAATACGCCTTAGTAAATTAAGTAGTTAATCTAAAGTTACACTAAACACTGAATTAAGTCAACAGACAAAACAACTATAACTATTGAGTTTCAGAGAGCTAACTTGGTTATTAGCTTGGTAGCTTGAGAGTGGGTATACACTTTAGTATCTGGCAGATCGGGCTATTGGCTTGATTGGAGCTTGAGTAATCGGTGATGGCCGTAGTTTTATGCCTCTCAAACATCACCGGCTAATCGGTTTATACCGGATCCGCTTCGGTTTCGCGCCTTCTTCACCAAGCCGCTTGCGCTTGTCCGCTTCGTATTCCTGATAGTTGCCGTCGAAGAACGTCCAGTGCGAATCGCCTTCCGCTGCGAGGATGTGGGTGGCGATGCGGTCGAGGAACCAGCGGTCGTGCGAGATCACCAGCACGCAACCGGCGAATTCGAGCAGCGCATCTTCGAGCGCGCGCAGCGTTTCCACGTCGAGATCATTCGACGGCTCGTCCAGCAGCAACACATTGCCGCCCGAAATCAGCACCTGCGCAAGATGCAGCCGCCCGCGTTCGCCGCCGGAAAGCTGGCCGACGATTTTGGCCTGGTCGCCGCCCTTGAAGTTGAAGCGGCCGATGTAGGCGCGCGCCGGGGTTTCGTATTTGCCTACTGTGAGGATGTCGTTGCCGCCGGAGATCGCATCGAACACGGTCTTGTCGTTCTGCAGCGCGTCGCGCGCCTGATCGACGTGCGCGATCTTGACGGTGGAGCCGATCTTTACCTCGCCGGAATCCGGTTTTTCCTTTCCGGTAATCAGCTTGAACAGCGTGGATTTACCCGCGCCGTTCGGGCCGATGATGCCGACGATCGCGCCGGGCGGCACCTTGAAGCTGAGGTTGTCGATCAGCAGGCGGTCGCCATAGGCTTTGGACACGTTGTTGAACTCGATGACCTCGTTGCCGAGCCGCTCGCCGACCGGGATGAAGATCTCCTGCGTCTCGTTGCGCTTCTGGTGTTCCTGCGAATTGAGTTCTTCGAAGCGGGCGATACGCGCCTTGGATTTCGCCTGGCGTCCTTTCGGATTCTGCCGCACCCATTCCAGTTCTTGCTTCATCGACTTCATGTGCGCGTCGATCTGCTTATTCTCTGTCTCCAGCCGTGCTTCCTTCTGTTCCAGCCAGCTCGAGTAGTTGCCTTTCCACGGGATGCCGTGGCCGCGATCCAGTTCCAGTATCCACTCGGCGGCGTTGTCGAGGAAGTAGCGATCATGCGTGACCGCGACCACGGTGCCGGGGAAACGCACCAGGAATTGTTCCAGCCATTCCACCGATTCGGCATCGAGGTGGTTGGTCGGCTCGTCGAGCAGCAGCATGTCGGGCTTTTCCAGCAGCAGCTTGCACAGCGCGACGCGGCGTTTCTCGCCGCCGGAAAGATTCTTGATAACCGCATCCCACGGCGGCAGGCGCAGCGCATCGGCGGCGATCTCGAGCTGGTGTTCGGCATCCGAGCCCGACGCGGCGATGACAGCTTCCAGCCGCGCCTGTTCGGCGGCCAGCGCATCGAAGTCGGCATCCGGTTCGGCATAGGCGGCGTACACTTCATCGAGTTTCTTCTGCGCGGAGAACACTTCGCCCAGACCTTCTTCCACGGCCTGGCGGACGGTGTGCCCGGGGTCGAGCTGCGGCTCCTGCGGCAGGTAGCCGATCTGGATGTTCGGCAGGTGTTGCACCTCGCCGTCGTATTCCTTGTCCGCGCCCGCCATGATGCGCAGCACGGTGGATTTGCCCGAGCCGTTCAGGCCGAGCAGGCCGATCTTCGCACCGGGGAAGAAACTGAGGGAGATGTCCTTGATGATCTGACGCTTGGGGGGAACGATCTTGCTCACGCGGAGCATCGACATTACGTATTGGGCCATGGCTGTTCTGTTGAGCGGTGTTTAGTAAAGGGCGTAGCTTACCGCAAATTGAATCTAATACAACGAGCCGCACTTTATCTGCTAGAGTATTGACGGTTTAAGTGTGAAAATCTTTCAGGAGGGATCATGGCAACAGTAGACTTTGGTAGTGCCGAGAATCTGGTGCGTATCGGGCTGGGGTTGGTGTTTGCGGCGATCGCGTTGCTGCAGGGGGCGTTCCTGGGTGAAGCGGCAACAATGTTCTTATGGATGGCATTGGCCATCCTGTTTTTTGAAACGTTCAAGCTGCCGTCCATATCTGCCGCGAATGCCGCGATGGCAGAATTGATATTCGCGGTAGCCATGGTTGCCGGCGGGATCAAAGGGCTGATCCTGTCGATGGGAAAATCCTTTGCCGCAAATCACTTCTTCCTGATCGTGTTCATCATAGGTGCCGCGATAATATGTTTCTCCGCTTACAAGAGGCTTTGCCCCACTGAAAAGAAAAAGTAGTTATTGAGGATTACATATTTGAAGACAGAGTCTCCGCATCTCGTAGGTCGGGCTACGCCCGACGCGGCGGGCAAAGCCCGCCCTACGGTAAATCACTTAACAGTCATGAATTATGTAAAGCTCAATAATTGCTGTGCTGCGGCAAACGGCCAGGTGAATCATTCATGGCCTGCGCTTGCGCACCACCGCCTTGCGCAACTCTTCCAGCAGCAACATGCCGATGCCGAAAGGAAGGATGAACAGCCACACTTCTGCGTCCAGCGGCGATGTGCCGAACAGCGCGTTGCCCCACGGCGTGTAGCCGATCAACAGCAACAGTAGCAATTCAAAGCCTATCCCGTACCAGATCAGGCGATTGCGGCGGTGGCCGCGGCTGAACGCGGACAGGGTGGGGTGGCGGCACAGGAATACGTTGACCACTTGCATCGCGATGATCGCCGACAGGCAGGCCGTGGTGGCCTGCAGGTAGAGGTTGTCGTGGTGCCCCAGCACGGTTCCATATTGCCAGTCGCCGCCGTGCAACACGAAGAAGAATGCCGCCATGCCCGCGATCGCCTCCAGCGGTCCGAGGAACAGGTAGGCGCGTGTCAGCAATCCCCAATTGAGCAACCGTTCGCTGCGCAATCGCGGTGGCCGCCGCATCGTGCCGGGGTCGGGCTTTTCCGCGCCGAGCGCGAGCGCGGGCAGCATGTCGGTGCCGAGATCGACCGCGAGTATCTGGATGATGGTGAGCGGCAGCGGGATCTTGAACAGCACGAATGCCAGATACGGCACCATCTCCGGGATGTTGGAGGTGAGGATGTAGGTGAGGAATTTGCGCAGGTTGTCGAACACCGCGCGGCCTTCCTCGATCGCGCTGACGATGGTGGCGAAGTTGTCGTCGAGCAGGATGATGTCGGCCGATTCCTTCGCGACATCGGTGCCGGAGATGCCCATCGCGATACCCACATCGGCGCACTTCAACGCCGGTGCATCGTTCACCCCGTCGCCAGTCACCGCGACGATCTCGCCCTTGCGCTGCAAGGCCTGCACGATGCGCATCTTCTGGTCGGCGCCGGTGCGCGCAAAAAGCAACTCGGGTTCGTCCAGCAACAACTGCAGATCAGTATCCGACATGCGGCGCAGCTTGTCGCCGGTCACGGCCAGCGGGTTCTGCGCCAGCCCGATCTCGCGCGCCAGTGCGCTGGCGGTTTGCGGATGATCGCCGGTGACCATGATCACGCGGATGCCGGCTGCATGGCAGGTGCGGATCGCTTCGGGGACTGCCTCACGCGGCGGATCGACCAGGCCGATCAGCCCGGCGAAGATCAGTCCGGTTTCGCGCTGTTCGGCGGCGGTGTGTTCTGGCAAGAGGCAATAAGCCAAGGCGATCACGCGCAGCCCGCTTTCCGTCATCTGCTCATGGGCACTCAGCAGCCTGGTGCGGCTGGCGTCATCCAGAGGCAGACGATTTCCATCAAGCAACATCTCGCTGCATAGCGGCAAGACGCTTTCCGGTGCGCCTTTGCAATACAGCATGTGCCCATCCGGCGTATCGCAGATCACCGACATGCGCTTGCGCTCGGTGTCGAATGGGATCTCATCCAGACGCGGAAAGACTACACCATCCGACGGCGTACTTTCCAGCAAGGCCGTTTCCATCGGATCGCCTTGCCACACTGTCTGTCCGTTCTGTTCGACGCGGCGCAGGTCATGGCAATGGCGCATGATCGCGAACAGCGGTTCGGCCCCAATCAACTCATGCGGAGCCGCCAACTCTTCAGGCGCAAGCAGTGCGCCGGAATAGAACACCTGGCGGATGCTCATGCGGTTCTGCGTCAGCGTGCCGGTCTTGTCGCTGCAGATCACGCTGGCTGCACCCAGCGTTTCAACGGCAGGCAGGTGGCGCACCAGCGCATTCTTCTTCGCCATGCGCTGGGTCGCCATCGCCAGTGACAAGGTGACGGTGGGCAGCAATCCTTCAGGTACGTTGGCGACGATGATGCCGATCGCGAACACCAGGTTTTCCCAGAAAGACAACCCCACCACTTGGCCGATCAGGAAGAACACCGCGCCGAGCAGCGTGGCGAACAGCACCACCAACCTGGACAGGCGCGCGATCTCTATTTGCAGCGGCGAAAGCGGCTCGCGCACGGTTTGCGTCAGGCGCGCGATGTTGCCGAATTCGGTGTGCATGCCGGTGGCGTACACGATGGCTTTCGCCTCACCCGAGATCAGCGAAGTGCCGGCATGCAGCATGTTGCGCCGCAAGGCGGCCTGTTCTTCCGATATATGGTCCGCTTCACGTGCCATCGGTTTTGATTCGCCGGTGAGATTGGCGGTGTTGACGCGCACGCCGGATGCTTCGATCAGGCGGCAGTCGGCGGGCACATCGTCACCTGCCGCAAGCAGCACCACATCGCCCGGCACCAGTCCCGCCACCGGCAATTGCACCGCCCTGCCGTCGCGAAATGCGGTGGTGTGGTGCGGCAGCAGATTGCGCAGCGCGGCCAGCGCTTTTTCGGCGCGGTATTCCTGCAAGAACGAGAACAGTCCGTTGATCAGGATCACGCCGAGCACGGCATAGCCCAGCATCGCCATGCCCTGCCCGGGATCTTTCCACTCGGCGACGAATGCCAGACCTGCCGCCAGCCACAGGATCAGTGCGAAGAAATGGGTGAATTCCTTGAGCAGCCGGACGATGAAGGACTGACCGGTGATCTTTTCGATCTGGTTGGCGCCATACCTTGCCAGGCGATGCGCGGCCTCGGCCTGCGTCAGACCCTGCTCACTGCTGTGCAGATGCGCATAGAGCTTTTCAATGGCATGACGGTGCGGGTTCACGATGCTCGATCAGGAATGTGTTTCTCCAGCGATATCCCGAAAGCGGATTTTGAGTCATTGCAGTTGCTGCTTCGAAAGCTACCTGGTCGGGCCGCCGTCATTTTGCGAGCCGCCGCTTTGCGGTTTGCCTGCCTGCTCCGCTTCCCTGGCAAGTTCGGCACGGAATTCTTCAAGTTTTCGATGGAAATCATCTGCCTCGCCGTATTCCAGAAAGCGCTCATAGCGTGCTTGCGCGCCGAGCATTTTGCGGGCGTGCTTGATCGGGCAGAAATATTGCTCGGTACGCGCCGTGATTTCCTGCGCGTAGCCCAGCAAGCCGACCGCGTATGAGCAATACATGCAATCCACTTTTTCGATGATGTTCAGATAGGCCAGATGCTGATGGTCCAGCATGATGTAGTTGGCACGCCGCACTCTGGCAACCCCGTATATGGGGAAACAGGTCATCTGATAAAAGCTGATGCACAGGTCAAACAAGACCAATGGAAAGATCATGCCGTAGATGATGGGTGCGGTGAGATAGTTTTGCGGGCGGACGGTCAGGAACCAGTGAAAAATCCCCATCCTGACTTTGAGATGCGCTTCCCGAATGGTGCGCTCGAAGGTGATGCGCTTGCCTTCGATCCGGTAACGCAAGCGGCTCTCTTGATCTTCGATGGCCGTATGCAATTCATCTTCGAGAGCGGTTATCTGGTCGAGAATCCGGCGTATCCTGCTGTTCATGACAACCCTCTCCGACTTATGTTTGAAGCGCAATAACATTCTCGCTTGCCAGGGTGAAGTATAAGCACAATCTGCCCCGGCCGGATGATGGCAGTTTACGGCAATCCCGTTATGGCCTGAAAGGCATCCTTCAATGCGGAACCAGCAGCGGCCATATGCCCAGCCCCGTCATGGCCGGGCCGCTGATCAGCTTGAGCCGGCGCGCTTCCATGTTTCGATCATGTGATGGTGCGTGACTACGATGTCCAGTCTGGATCAGCGTAGTTTGATCTCGGTCCAGATGCGCGACAGCACGCGGCGTTGATGGCGGTCCAGATCGCGCAGTATTTCCAGCCGTTCCTGTTGCGCCCGTCCAGCAAGTCCGGCGTTCTTCACAGGCTCAAACAGAGTGTGGAACTGTGTTCTCGTTTAGCGTTCCAATTCAAGGTAAGCGCGGTTTTAACCCGCTTTTCGCAAGGCAAGATGATCTTGAGTGTAGGGTTTGCCATTGGAGCAGACTGACGGCAGGAGGAACACAACATGCAACGCAGACATTTCTTGTTCGCTCTGACGGGAATCACCCTGGCGTTGGCGACACGCTCATTCGCCGGTGCCTCATCCAGAAACGACAAGGTGACCATCATGCAATTTTCCGATGACGGGAAAGCGCTCGGGCGCGTCACGCTGGACAAAGTCCGCAATGACGCAGAGTGGAAAAAGCGCCTGTCTCCGCTGGCCTATCAGGTGACCCGCCAGCAGGGAACGGAACGGGCATTTTCGCAGCCGGGCTACGACAGGCATGAGCCGGGATTGTATCGCTGCGTGTGTTGCGACAACGCGCTGTTTGACGCGAAGACCAAATACGATTCGCATACCGGCTGGCCGAGTTTCTGGCAGCCGATCGCCGCAGAGAATGTGCGCGAGAATATCGATCGCCTGTTCGGCATGACGCGCACCGAGGTGCAATGCGCACTGTGCGATGCGCACCTGGGCCATGTGTTCGACGACGGCCCGAAGCCGGCCGGGTTGCGCTATTGCATGAACACGGTGGCGATGCGCTTCGTGCCAATATTGTAGGGGCGTATGGCAATACGCCCTTTGGTTCATTCACACAGGGCGTATTGCCATACGCCCCTACGGAGTTTTCTCATATTGTGATCCTGGTTCTTGCCTATATCGGCGGTGTGCTGACCATCTTCAGCCCATGCGTGCTGCCGGTGTTGCCATTCATCTTCGCGCGATCGGACCAGTCGTTCAGGCGTTCCGGTCTGCCTATCCTGGCCGGCATGGCGGTGACCTTCACGGTGCTGGCCAGTCTGGCGACCGTAGGTGGCGCCTGGCTGGTCGGGGTGAATCAGTATGGCCGTTATGCGGCGATGCTGCTGTTATTGCTGATGGGGCTGGCGCTGATTTTTCCCGGTTTGTCGGTACGCCTGATGCGTCCGTTCGTCGCATTCGGAGCCCGGCTGCAACAGCGCGCCGACCGGCAGGCCAGCATCAAGGGTTCGCTGCTGCTCGGCGTCGCGGTCGGTTTTTTGTGGGCGCCTTGTGCGGGTCCCATCCTCGGGCTGTTGCTGGCCGGCGCGGCGCTGAGCGGCGCGAATCTTTACAGTGCGTTGCTGTTGCTGGCGTTCGCCACCGGTGCCGCGACTTCACTGGCAGTCGCCTTGCTGGCGGGCGGGCGGGTATTCAACCTGATGAAGCGCAGCCTGGGCGCGGAGGAATGGCTGCGGCGCGGCTTGGGCGCCGCCGTGCTGGCGGGCGTGGTGGTGATTGCGCTGGGCTGGGACACACGCTTCCTGGCGCAGTTTTCATTTTTGAGCACCGCGGATACCGAGCAACGATTGATCGCGCAACTGGCTGCCAAACCGGGAGCCACAAATTCTGCAGATAGCCGCATGGCTCCGTCTTTATCGGGAGCGACACAGTGGCTGAATTCGCCGCCGCTGACGGTCGAGATGCTGCGCGGCAAAGTCGTGCTGGTGGATTTCTGGACATACTCATGCATCAACTGTCTGCGCACGCTGCCTTACCTGAAGGCCTGGGATGAAAAATATCGCAGCCAGGGTCTTGTCATCGTCGGCGTTCACTCTCCGGAATTCGCGTTTGAAAAGGACAGGGGCAACGTCGAGCGGGCGATCCGCGATCTGGGCATCACCTACCCGGTGGCGATGGATAACCAATACGCGATCTGGAACGCTTACCGGAACGAGTACTGGCCTGCGCATTATCTGATCGACGCGCAGGGCCGGATCCGCGATCAACACTTCGGCGAAGGAAAATATCAGGAGACCGAGCAGATGATCCGGTCTCTGCTCAAGGAGGCGCACCCGGGCGTGTTTGCGACGGGCGATGAACTGGTGCAAGTGGCTGGAGCGGGTGCAACGGCTGCCGCCTCGGATGCGGCACGCTCGCCGGAAACCTATCTGGGTTATGCGCGCCAGCAGAACCTGGTTTCGCCTGAAGCGATTAAAAAAGATACGCCTGCTCAATACAGTTCACCGCGCACACTCAAACTCGATCAATGGGCGTTAAGCGGGAAGTGGCGGGTGTCTGGTGAATCAGCCGCCTTGCAGGAATCAGGGGGCGCGATCAGTTACCGTTTTCACGGGCGGGATCTTCATCTGGTGCTGGGCTCCCGCAGCGGCAATCCCGTGCGTTTCAAGGTCACGCTGGACGGGGCTTTGCCCGGCGCGGATCACGGCGCGGATATCGATGCGCAAGGCAATGGCGTGATACGCGAGCAACGTCTGTATCAACTGATCAGGCAGGATGGAGAGATCGGCGATCACATTTTCCGCATCGAATTTCAGGACGCCGGTGCGGAGGCGTTTGCCTTTACATTCGGATAAACAACAGGAGTGTCATCATGCTAGCAATAAAATTTATACGCAGTTATTTATTCAGCGGCAGCATGTGTCTGATGCTCGGCCTGGGCGCGCTATCAAATGCCATTGCCGCACCGGCCGGGCAAACAGCGGTATTCGCCGGAGGCTGCTTCTGGGGTGTGGATGCGGTATTCAAACATGTCCAAGGTGTGTCGAACGTGGTATCCGGCTATGCTGGCGGCAGTGCGGCAACCGCGAATTACGAGATGGTGAGTGCAGGGACGACTGGACATGCGGAAGCAGTGCGCGTCAGCTTCGATCCGGCGCAGGTTTCCTATCAGCAATTACTGGAAGTGTTCTTCAGCGTGGCGCACGATCCCACCCAGCTCGATCGTCAGGGTCCTGATGTTGGCAGCCAATATCGTTCGGCGATCTTTCACATCAGCCCGGAGCAGCAGCAACTCGCGCAGCGCCATATCCAGCGACTCGCCGCAGCGCGCATTTTTTCCGATCCTGTTGTCACTCAAGTCGTGCCGCTACAGCAGTTCTATCCAGCCGAGGATTACCATCAGAACTATCTGGCTCTGCATCCGAATCAGCCATATATCGTGATGCATGACCTGCCGAAGCTGGCACAATTACGCAAACAGTTCCCTGCTTTGTACCGGTAAAGCTGATTCGTGAAGGAAGTATGTTCAATGTGACTGGATGAACTGCGCTTTTCGGCTCCACCGATGTTGTTACACCCGCTACTGGCAGCAAACTCGGCTTGTGCGGCAACATTGTGTAATATCTGCCCGAAATGCCTATCCTCAAGCGAAAATCTGTCCGGCTTTCCAAGCTCCCCGCGAGTCTGTTACTGGGCGTTGCGCTTCTTTTTCCGTTGGAGTTGCTGGCATCAAAACAGCCTGATCAACCGGCAGCACAACCTGTACCCTTTGATGCTATCGATGCCCAGCGTAATTATCTGGCTGAAAAGTTTGTCAGCTTCGCTGGCAGTGTCGATCGCTTCTTCGGGGATGATCGCAATTACCAGGAGAGCAATAAAAGCGTATTCCAGCTGGACCTCACCAGGGTGGCGGGATACGGCGGTGAGCGCAACATCGTTCTATCCGGGAGAGCCAAGTTGCATTTGCCTACGACGGAGAAGCGGCTGCATCTGTTGCTGGAAACAGATCCCGAGAAAAATATAACCGGTGAGCCGGCACAACGTAAGCCCGTGGTTCTTAATCAGGTCGTTGCGCCCGGGAAAGTCGCCGTGGGGGCGCGATATGAGAAGGCGGAAGAAAGCCGTTGGCACTTCAGTACGGACGCAGGGATACAAATACGCGCCCCGATAGAGCCTTTTGCGCGCGCGAGGGGCAGCTATTCGGTCCCGCTTGGACAGTGGCGGATGAAAGTGGCAGAGACGGTGTTCTGGTTCAACACGATAGGCGCGGGTGAAAGCACCCAGCTTGATCTGGAACATTTTTTAAGCGAACCGGTGCTGTTTCGTGCCAGCAGCAACGCCACGTGGCTTCATGACAAGCAGAACTTCGACCTGCGTCAGGATCTTTCGATCTATCACACCCTGAACGAGCGTAATGCCTTGCTGTATCAGGCGAGCGCGATCGGGGTCAGCCGGCCTCAGGTGCAAGTGACGGAATATGTCGTCTTGCTGCTGTACCGTTACCGGTTGCACCGGGACTGGATGTTCTTCGAATTAAGCCCGCAATTGCATTTCCCCAAGGAAATGAATTTTAGATACAGTCCCCAGCTGAACTTGCGTCTGGAGGTGCTGTTTAACGAATCGAGATGACATCGAGTCAAGCATACCCGGCAATCAGGGCGGAGCACGTGATGAGAACCTCCTGGCTTGGAGAGACTCAGCTCAGTTGCTGGCCATGCTCACGCGTGGCGTGGAACTGCACTTTCGGCCAGCGTTCCTGAGCCAGGCGCAGGTTCACACCGGTATCGGCGAGGTAGGCATAGTTGCCATCCACATCGCGTGCCAGCCGGGCCTGGTTGGCCTTCACGAATTCATTGAGATGATTGTTGTCGGCGCAAGTCACCCAGCGCGCGGTGTGGATGCCGGCGCGTTCGAACACCGCATCCACACCGTATTCGGATTTCAGGCGATGCTCGACCACTTCGAACTGTAACTGACCCACCGCCCCGATCAGCGGGTTGGTGTCCACCAGCGGCTCGAACACCTGCACCGCGCCTTCCTCGCCCAATTGACGCAAGCCCTTTTGCAACTGCTTGGCCTTCATCGGGTCGCGCAGCCGCGCGCGGCTGAATAATTCCGGCGCGAAGTAGGGGATACCCTTGAAGGTCAGCGCTTCGCCTTCGGTCAGCACGTCGCCGATCTGCAATTGGCCGTGATTGTGCACGCCGATGATGTCGCCCGCGTAAGCCTCGTCCATCCGCGTGCGCTCGTTGGCCATGAAGGTCACCGCATTGGCGAGCTTCATTTCCTTGCCGGTGCGCCTGTGTTTGACCTTCATGCCCGAGGTGTAGCGGCCGGAGCACACGCGCAGGAAAGCGATGCGGTCGCGGTGATTCGGGTCCATGTTGGCCTGGATCTTGAACACGAAACCGGTGAAGGCGGACTCGGTGGGCTGCACGATGCGCACATCGGTGGCGCGCGGCAACGGGGAGGGTGCCCAGTCCACCAGCGCACGCAGCACTTCACGCACGCCGAAGTTGTTGATGCCGGAGCCGAAGAACACCGGCGTTTGCTGGCCACGCAGAAATTCTTGCAGGTCGAATGATGCGCCTGCACCCGCGACTAACTCGGTTTCATCGCGCATGATTTTCATTTCATGCGGGCACTGCTGCGCTAGCTGCTCGATCTGTGCGCCTTGCAACACTTCCACTTCCTGTCCGGCCTTCGCTTCGCCCGGCGAGAAGCGCAGCACTTCATCGTTCAGAAGGTGATAAACGCCCTGAAAGCGTTTGCCCATGCCGATCGGCCAGGTCACCGGCGCGCATTTGATCTTCAGCACCGACTCGATCTCGTCCAGCACCTCGAGCGGATCGCGCACTTCGCGATCCATCTTGTTGATGAAAGTTATGATGGGCGTGTTGCGCAAACGGCACACTTCGAGCAGCTTGATGGTCTGCGCTTCCACGCCCTTGGCAGCATCCACCACCATCACCGCCGCATCCACCGCGGTCAGCACGCGATAAGTGTCCTCGGAGAAATCCTGGTGGCCGGGGGTGTCGAGCAGGTTGATCACGCAATCGTTGTAGGTGAATTGCATCACCGAGCTGGCCACCGAAATACCGCGCTGCTTCTCGATCTCCAGCCAGTCTGAGGTCGCATGGCGACCGCTCTTGCGCGCCTTAACCGTGCCCGCCATCTGGATCGCGCCGCCGAACAGCAGCAGCTTTTCGGTGAGCGTGGTCTTGCCGGCATCGGGGTGCGAGATGATCGCGAAAGTGCGGCGGCGCTTGACTTCACGCGCCAATTCCCCGGAACTGGCTGATGGAGTGCTGGATATTGTTTCTTCCGAGGAGCAACTCATTTTCCTGCTTACCTTTGCGCAACAATGTGCGCGGAAATGAAAAAGGTCTGCACGTTTTTCGTGTAGACCTTTAAAAAATTGGTGTAAAAATAATTTGGTGGCCCGGGGCGGAATCGAACCACCGACACAAGGATTTTCAATCCTCTGCTCTACCGACTGAGCTACCAGGCCATTTGCTGCATTTATCCAGTTAACCAATTAATTTCAGCCAACTCGGGAAGCCGCGCATTATACCGATACAGCGCCAAATAACAAACCCCGCCGAGGCGGGGTTTGCTTGTTTGCTGATAAACAATCGATTGCTGAAATACAACTACGCTACATAGCGACAGAAATCGTAGCGAGCGGGCCGACATCAGGGGAACCCGGAGCACAGGCACCGGAATGTACACAAGGTACATGAGGATGCCGAGCACCGCGTGACCCTGATGCCGGTTCGCGCAGTAGATTTATGCGCTATGTTTACATCATGCCTTCCATGCCGCCCATGCCACCGCCGCCCATGCCACCGGCAGCGGGCTTGTCTTCCGGCAACTCAGCCACCATGCAGGCAGTGGTCAACATCAAGCCGGCGATAGAAGCCGCGTTTTGCAATGCGACGCGCGTCACCTTGGTCGGGTCAACCACACCCATGACCAGCATATCGCCATATTCGCTGGTAGCCGCGTTGTAACCAAAGCTTCCTTTGCCTTCCATCACTTTGTTAGCCACAACAGAAGGTTCGTCACCGGCATTTTGCACGATGGCGCGCAGCGGGGACTCCATGGCGCGCAATACGATGGTGATGCCCGCGTCCTGGTCGTGGTTGTCGCCCTTCAGTTTGGCTACGGCAACCTTGGCGCGCAACAGTGCCACGCCGCCGCCGGGAACGATGCCTTCTTCAACGGCAGCGCGAGTCGCGTGCAACGCATCTTCAACACGCGCTTTCTTTTCCTTCATTTCGACTTCAGTTGCCGCGCCGACCTTGATAACCGCTACACCTCCGGCCAGCTTGGCCTTGCGTTCCTGCAATTTTTCCTTGTCGTAGTCGCTGGTGGATTCTTCGGCTTGCTTGTTGATCTGGCCGATACGCGCTTTGATCGCATCTTCCTTGCCGGCGCCGTCGATGATGATAGTGTTGTCCTTGCCCACTTCGATGCGCTTGGCCTGGCCCATTTCGGCCAGGGTGGCTTTCTCCAGAGACAGGCCGACTTCTTCGGCGATCACGGTGCCGCCGGTCAACGTGGCGATGTCTTCCAGCATGGCTTTGCGACGGTCGCCAAAGCCGGGCGCTTTGACGGCAACGGTCTTCAGGATGCCGCGGATGTTGTTCACCACCAGTGTGGCCAGCGCTTCACCGTCCACGTCTTCTGCGATGATCAGCAACGGACGGCCGGACTTGGCGATCTGTTCCAGTACCGGGAGCAGGTCGCGGATGTTGGATATTTTCTTGTCGTGCAGCAGGATGAATGGATTTTCCATCAGCGCCAGTTGACGATCATGATTGTTGATGAAGTAGGGCGACAGGTAGCCGCGATCAAATTGCATCCCTTCCACGATGTCCAGTTCATCTTCCAGGCCGGTGCCGTCTTCAATCGTGATCACGCCTTCTTTGCCGACTTTTTCCATTGCAGCAGCGATCTTCTCGCCGATCACAGTGTCGGAGTTGGCAGAAATGCTGCCCACCTGGGCGATTTCCTTGCTGGTGGTGCAAGGTTTGGATATCTTCTTCAGTTCTTCAACCGCTGCGATGACTGCCTTGTCGATGCCGCGCTTCAGGTCCATCGGGTTCATGCCGGCGGCGACGAACTTCATGCCTTCCTGCACGATGGATTGCGCCAGCACGGTCGCGGTCGTAGTGCCGTCACCGGCCACATCAGAGGTCTTGGAAGCGACTTCCTTGACCATTTGCGCGCCCATGTTCTCGAACTTATCTTTCAGTTCGATCTCTTTAGCGACAGATACACCGTCTTTGGTGATAGTCGGTGCGCCATAGGAGCGATCCAGCACCACATTACGACCCTTGGGTCCGAGCGTGACCTTGACCGCATCGGCCAGAATGTTGACGCCGATCACCATCTTGTTGCGTGCCGCGTCGTGGAATTTTACGTCTTTAGCTGCCATGTTCTTTCTCCTAGTAATTCAGTAATCAGTAGTTGTGTGCCAAGTTCAAAGCTAAGGTGAGACAAGGCGGCAACGAACTCGTGACGAAGACAGTGCATCAAGCACGGCTAGGAACGAGTGAGGATGCCAACGCAGTATCACCGACGATTTGAACTTGGATTACGCTTCAACCACGCCGATGATGTCATCTTCGCGCATGGTCATGTATTCCTGACCGTCCATCTTGAAGGTTTGACCGGCATATTTGCCGAACAGCACACGGTCACCAACCTTGACGCTCATGGCCTGCAATTTGCCGTCGTCGCCGACCTTGCCCTTGCCCACGGCGATGATCTCACCCTGATCGGGCTTTTCGGTAGCGGCATCGGGGATCACAATCCCGGAAGCGGTCTTGCGTTCTTCTTCCATGCGTTTGACGATCACGCGGTCGTTCAAAGGGCGAATTTTCATACTGAGGTCTCCTAAAACAAGGGGTTAAAAAATGTGGAGGCGGAGTTTAGCACTCTCTGCCTGCGAGTGCCAACGATTGGGGTGACCCTGCCGGATTTCAAGGGCAGGGTAGAGGTTTATTTTTATGGGTGTGTAAGGACGCGATTAAGTCCGGAAGAAAGAAGAAATTAAAACCGGAATTGATTTGCGGGATATTTGGCACTTATTGCCTGTTGCCCTGTTTCACATTTCGCTTATTAACGACAGTCGCGATTTGTTCGCCATCCAGGTGCAGGTTTACCTCGACCGGGCTGGGTTCTTTTTCACGGTTCAATAAGTCATATATCAATGAACCCAGACTGCCTGAATCGGTTAGCTTGCTTATACCGTAATCGATTCCCTTGGATAGTAACGTACCCACCCCGTATCCGACAGCACCGGCAGCCAGTACACCGCTGGCGGATGCTGCAAGGCCAGCTTCCGCCAGCGGAAGTCCACCCATAGCGGCAAGCCGCGCAAGCAGGCCGGGAGCGGCGGCTTTGCGCATGCCAAGCGCTTCGTTCAACCCGCCGCTTGCTACTTCAGCACCAGCCGCAAAACCACCCGGCAACTTGCCTTTTAGAAAACTCAATATCCCGCCTCCCTTGCCGCCACCGAGCAGGGCACTAACGCCTGAAGCTGCTGCCAATGCCGTTACCGCAACAGTAGCGGCATATAACGCCGCTGTGAAGCCTGGAAATGTTTCAGCGCCTTTGCTCACCCCATCAAGCAAGGCTCCCAAGGGACCTTCAACAGCGCCAAGCGCATCCACTGATGCGTAGGTCTTCGCATTACCTAACCTGTCTGATTTTGCATCAAGCGTACTATCGACCACACGTGAACTAGTGCCAATCTCGGCACCCTGCTCTTTTTTGACAGCAGCCAATACCTCGCCGTATTTTCCGGACGGGGACATCATGCCAAATAACCCAGTGAGCGCCTGGCGATCCTGAACGCTCTTGCCGACGCCTTTGGCCATCATGACGTCGGCCATCGCCTGGTAGAGTTTCTGCTTTTCGGGTTCGCTTTTGGCGGCATCCGCCTTGGCCTTCAGCTCCAGATATTTCTTATCCTTAGAGCCGATCTGCTGCACCACCCCAACAAAGGCTTCGAGAGAATTCTTGCCCTTGGCCATGCTAGCCGTAAGCGAGCCGTATAAATCGACATTCTGTCGCTTAAAGTCATTCGCTGCGTCATTTGATGTGACTTTTGTCAGCAGGTTAACCAGATTGTTACCCGCTTCGTCCGCTGTGCCAGCGGTCATGCGCGATGCCTGGTTCGCCGCGATCAGCGACTCAAACCCGCCCATCCCCTTCATGCCATTGTTTCCGGCCATTGCCATTTGTTGAGGCAGCCAGCGTGCCATATTGCTTAATTCAAAACCACCTTCTTGACCTGCTCTGATTGCCTTCGATATTGCCAGCGGGATCTGCTCATTACTCAATCCCATATTCTGCTTGGCGGCAATGGCGATTTGCGCCAGGTCATTGCCGCTTGCTCCGGTTCCTTGCGCTGCCTCTTGCAGCATCGGCAGCAGCTTCATGGACGCATCAAGACCAGCTTTGCCTTGACCCATCGCGCCAGAACCTATCAGCGTATTTAACGTTTCAGCAGCTTGCTCGGGCGTGCCGTGCCCATTTTTTGTCGCAGCGCGAATAGCTTTATCAAGCTCGGATTTACCCGCAATACGTCCAGCTACGTCACGTTCCGAATAGGCGGTATTGGCTATAAGCGCCAAGCGGCGGTCATAAGCCATTGGTCGTGCTGCCGCACTCTTCAGCACGTATCCGCCAGCGGCCACCGCCGCGCCAGCCTGCGCAACCTTCATCAGGGTTTCGCGTGCAGCACCTGCGGCGCTGCGCATGGTGCGCAACGCCGAGGTCATACGCTCAATGGGCGTTGTCTTGATGCGCGCAGTTGCGGCGGCGATGCCGGAAACAGAGTTCTCAACTGCTTTGGATTCGCCCTGCACCGCTTGCAGCGCAGATTTCAAACCACGGCTCATCTGATCGTTGAGCCGGAGTAGCAGTTGTAGTTCAAGGTTTTTTGACACGGCGCGCTCCTTTGAAATGGCTGGTTTTGGTTGAGGCATTTCCCGCACCTGGCGAACGGCGTTTGCCGGACAAAATGCCGATCAGCGAGATGGCGCGCGCCTCAGTCAGTGCCTGCGGATCCTGGTATCCATGCATCCGCAGGGCAATTTCCAACTCTAGGTAGGGCTTGAGGGATTGCTCAAGCCTTTCCGCTTTTTTTCCAGTTCGTCCTGGGCGTTATAGATCGGTTCCACATCGTCTTCGGGTAGAGCCAACAGAAATTCGCCGGTGATTTCATCCCTGGACAAACTACCCAAGCTCACCATCTGTTCCGCTGCCTTGAAGATGCGCAACCTGAGGTGCGATGCGTCAGGGCCGGCCTTCTCGACCGAGGCGATCGCATCCGCGATCGTAGCGCCGCGCAATTCAAAGTCACGATGCTTAACCCCTTCGCGCTCGACACCGCAAATTAATTGACCTTTTACCGTAATCATTTTTTTCCTTTCAGTGTTGTTGACCATGCGTTGTTCACAGCGGATTCAAATCGTTCTCTTTTACGCGCTGCATTTTGTTGGAACTTGGCAAGCTGACTGGCGGTACTTTGTTTGCCTTGTTTCGCTAGCAACAAACCAAGCAAATTAACGGAGGTAGAACTAGTATTTTTCCCTGTTGTGGCTGACATGGCGCCATCCTCTCTCAATGAATATTTCGTTTTAAACTGGTCTAACCAGAAATTATCTGGAGAGGCGCTCCTTTCTTGCCTGCCTTGTGTTTATTGTGCGGATGCGCGCCTGCTAACCACACGCCGTCTTCCGTAAGTCTCAGCACTGTGCGCGTTCCATCCATTCGACTGCGAATGAATTTACGCGCCATCAGGAAATACACACCATCAATTCCGTGAGGTTCGGAGATCAAGTAGATGCGCTGCCCCGGCCTCCATAGTTTTTTGTCAAAAGGCTGCCCAGGTGCAACGATGCGATGCCCCTGGACCGTGGCGGTGAGGGTGAGGCCATGTAATCGGCTATCGCTAATCAACTTTTTGGCGCGGGCACTGCACATGCCATTGTTTTCGGCTTCAGGATCGCAGACGATCTTCGGACGATGTCTGAGGACGCTTTTATCTTGCCAGCTGGCATGCAGGTCAGGTTTACATGGATCTAATTCAGTGCCAGGCGTTTGGCCTAGCACGGTCACTCTTGAATAACGGCCAACGTGTGATGCGGTCTTGTCCAGGCTGATGACATTGTTGCCCTTGCCGTTACGTCTGACGATCAGCGCAGCCACAATGGGCGATGAATAATCAGGGCCGCCGACTACCAACGTGCCGTCCGGCTCGAACCAAGGCCACAAGCCATTGGCTTCGGCGGCGTTCGCCAGCGCATCCCATGCAGTATCGCCAGGCTGGGTGTTGATTTTTTTCCTTGCAAAAGTTAAATCTGCATCAATTCGGATTGTTGTTTTATTGAATTCGCCAGTTATTGCAGCCACAATATCTTTTAAGCTCAGCTGCTTCCTATCGATAATCGGAGCTGAACAATCTAACAGGTCGGCTGCGAGGTCGCGCCCCGACATCGTGAGCGTGTGCGTGGTTTTGCTAACTGAGTGACTGATTTCATCGACATAACCAGTCAACACGGTATCGTCACCAACCTTCACCACAACTGCCGCACCCTCCACAACACCGGGCGGCATCTGGCCATCCCTCATCCCTAGAGCGACACTCCATGCGTCAGCTGGAATCATCAGATCGGAGTCGATCTCGTACCTTTCCCAGCCGCTATGCGCCTTACCAGCGATCAGTAGTGTTACATGATCAGTTTGCATAATTGCATCCTAAGTTATTTGGCCGCCGCGCAGCACTGTGGCTGTGGTAATGGCGGTGAGCCCATGTGCGCCATATTGCGGGCGCATCCGAGGCTATGGCGCACTTCTCCCCTCGATTGCATTGCCCTAGAGATGTGAGTCCGCTCACATTTCAAGATCATCAGCGTGTTGCCGTTGCGCGTTTTGCCGACTCTGCCCGCATCCGCGCATTTTCAGCTGTAAGTGTTGCAATGCGGGAACGCACCCACGCATCACCATTACCAACCTCAATTACTGCGTGGGCTAAATCACATGCTGGATTGCCAGCTTGGAACACACGTGCGCGTCGAAAAGTATCCATTGCTTGTGGGTCAGCCTTCCACCCGGATGGGAGAGCGAAACCACTTACCCCATCGGGGGACTCGGCAAAATTCGCATCGCCATTTGTGTAGCGCTCCATCGCCTTTGGATGGCGTTTGAGCCATTCAAAGGTGTTCTCCAACGCCGTACGGAATGGGAGTTTTGATAGCGTTGAATATTCGTGAATAATTCCGGCCAGGTCGAGTTCCTCCCAAGTGAAATCCGTGCCTGCCGGTGTCTTAAAAAGCGCGTTCGCATCTTTTCCACGCCACGACAAGACTGCGTTTTCTATATCCCTATCAATAGCCAAGCTACTGTTGATTTCAGTCGCTGTGCGCTTTTCAACCAACGGGAGTTTGGCCCTCAAGCTGGACACGGCGGCTTCATTAGTTTTCGGCGACGCAAACCCTACAATTCCGCTCTTCATTTGATTACCTCTTAACCTTGGAGCAACGCATCAAATCTTGCTTCCTCTTTGTTGGCGGCCTGCTGGAAGTGATCTCCATGCACGAAGAAGTCTCCGTTCAAGACCATGCTTGGCTCATATAACGGAAAACTTTCCAAGCCATCGAATTGGGGAAGATTGAATTTGGGAATCTGGATATTGTTTACGCCACCCCGCGTCACACCTTTCCCGCCATGCTTTCTTATCGAAAAATTCAGTCCGGAAAGTTTGATATATAGCGCTTTTATGGCCAAGGCATGATTCACATACTGAGCGGCGGCAATCTCTGCCATGCCCATAAAGTAGCGATGGGCTACATCATCCGTCTTGCTTTCGATTTCTTTCAGAGACGCTTGCGCGATTGCCAACTTATTGAACAACCCATCCAGCGTTGCTTGGTTGTCAGCAATTACCTGAGCAACCTTTTCTTTTGCAGCTTGAGTAACAGCCGCCTCGTTGGCAATACGCTCGTCAATCGCACGTAGCGCAGTCTCTTTTGCATTACCGAGCGCAATATCGGCCATGATGTTATTCCGTTCCTGTTGCCGCTCGGGCGTTACAGGTATGGATTTCTGTGCTTGTGCGATCAATTCTTGCCGCTCAATGAGCGCCGATTGAATATGGGTAATTTTTGATTTGGCTGCATCAATCAGTTTCTTGTGCGCCAAAACTTGTTCCGCCAGAAGCAAGGGGTATTCGTGATTATCGGAAGCGCTTATTTTTTGACTGTTGCTCATGTTTTTTTCCTTTCTTGGTTATGAATTGGTGATCTTGCGGAAGTGTCTTTCGATCAAGGGGTGTTTAAAATCATGCGCGCGCTGCGTTCTGTCATTTCATACTTTAGGGCGATTTCCCGGACAGACATACCAGAGTCCTGGTCAGCCTTAATTTCCGCGACACGCTCTTTTCTAATCGCGTCGGTGTACCGTGGAATTTCGATTGTCGTGCCCTTGAATTCTGTGATGAGTTTTCTTGCGCTCATCTTATTCATCATCACAGCAAGGCGCATAAAACAAAGCTGGCTTTCGCAGATATAAAAGCGCGTGCCACCGTAAATAACAGCAAGATTGCGCGCCGCGTCGATGCCGATTAGTTCGTTCAGTGTGTCGATCATTGTGCAGTTTGTTTGATTAGCCATGCTGTGCGAATCCACTTAATGAAGCGGCCGCATAGTGAAGGCGTTCCGCGTGAAGGTTAAGGCGGAAGAAGTTCCGGTGTGTGGTTCCACCTATCATGGCGGGGAGGATTGCGCAGAGAATGAGCTTGGCGCGCCGTGTTTTTGCCTACCACCTACCTTTCTATGGGGGCAGAACCGCTAACGGCGCGCTTTCTTACAGATTACTCCACCCGCTTCCAGACTGTTCGACATAGCCCTTCGATCACCTGATACGTGGCTGCTCCGGCGGCATCTTCCGCCGCCATTGCTTCCGCTTTTGCAGCGCGGTATCCCTGTTCATAACCATGCTTGCGGCCATTCTCGAAGGTGTCTTCCAAAGCCTTCCACGATCGCACGATGATCGAATCCTCAAACTTGCCCTTCACTTTATCCGGGCTACCGTAAGCCAACGCCAGTATCACCATATTGACGATCTCAAGATTGCTGTAAGTGGGTTTGGGCAAATCATTGCTTTGGTTGGGTTGTGTCATGACAAGTCTCCTTTGGTTGGTTTTAAAAATACACTACACATCGAAACCTACTACGTTAAACCTACGTTAAAATCCACGCACGGCGGCGAGGCAAGGGGTTGGTGTCACCGGGTCAATTTAACGCCTTAAATCGCGTTTAAGGCGGCCGGGGAAATTGCGCATCATGGCAAACGCGTTTATAGTTCTGGTGGGGTGGCTGTCCGCCGATAGGTAATGGCTAAACTGCGACAGCAGCGAATTATGTGCGGTTCGAGTCCCACCACCGCCCTACCGTGATGACCGCTGGAAATTTCGGGTAGCCAGTGGCGGGGCGCGAGTCCTGCGATGATGAGAAAAAACCGGCCATCCTTCACGGTTTCAAATTTGATATTAAAAAACCCCGCACGGGCGGGGTTTAAGGAGGGTAGTACTGATTAATCGGCCTGTTTTTCTGCTGTAGCGGCCTCCAGTTCGTCTCCCAAAATATCCAGCAAGTCGGACAAGTCACCACGCCTCCCTAACAACGCCTCATCCGGGTTATGCTCAGAATAAGCCAAGGCGGATAAAGCACGCAAAGAGTTGCGCAAGCGATTAATGCGCGCAGCGCGGTCATAGTCAATCTGCGCATTCATGCCACGCCTCCTTTGTTCATCCCCTTGGTTCGTCTCAGGCCGCATCATGTCTCCAATGGCAATAAAAGCTGATCTGGCTTCATCAATCAAGGTCAGCGCTGCGCCAAGACGTTCTACTTCTTCAAGTTGTGTTTCGTTCATTATATTTCTCCTTTGTTGTGGTGTTCAGTGTTGCGTTCAATCCAGTTACCCAATGCTGCAATGACACGTTGCGCGCCTGCATTGTCAAGAAAGCGCGGATGTTCCACCTTGCCGCGCGGTTTCACCCAGGCGATGAACCGAGGATCTTCCAGCCCTGCGTATCCAACATGCTTTGCCCGCTCTTCGATCAATCGCCACTGGGCAGGCGTAGGGTGGTTCGGTGCTGTACCACCCGCGCCTTTGGGTTTGCGTTTGGTCTTGGTGGAAACGAATCCCAAACGGTTGAATTCAGCCATGACGGCATCGAATCCTACAGGCGTTAAATCGCTGGAGCTCTTAACGCCAGCTACCCGCTGCAATAGGGCGCGATAATCTTCGTCTGTCATGCGCAGGGCGCGTTTGGCTATGTGGATCAATTTCAGCTTGCTGCCGAAAATCTGGCCCCCGTTGAACTTTGCTTTGGAGCTGCGCGCTGTCATTCCGCACCTCCCCAGCAACCGGCATTCACCGCGCCGAGTTTGAGCAGTCGCGCATCAAGTTTATGTGACCCTGCGGCATGGGCGAGTTTCCGTGCTTCACGCACGGTGGCATCTAGATAACGTAAGCCGCCATCTTGCTTACCGATCATCATGCAGAATTTGCGCTCCTGTCTTCCAGCCACGCCCCATGCTTCCAGCAAAGCATCAATATCTTCCTCGCCGGGCATTTCAACGAAGATGTGCGCACCTGCTATGCGAGAGGTGATCTGCGCCATCTTGGCATCCATCAATGCCTTGTATCCTTTTGCGTTGCCAATAAAGGCCAGTGCGATGCCGTATTCATCGGGGAAAATAATGAGTTGTTCCATGACGGTTAGCCTGATCAATTGCGCCTGGTCGAATATCAACAGGCTGCCAGGCTGAAGGTGGCGAATGACGTTGTCGCGCATCTTTTCACCAACTGAGGGTTGTCCGCCATAGCCGGTTTTTTCTTCAACTACGGCGCGAAGCAAGGACACAAATGTTTTGCGTTCTCCGTCCGCTTGCACATAGATAACATTTTCATCCATGCGCGCCGCCCACTTTGCGGTTTCAGTTTTACCTGCGCCGGATGCACCATAGATCAGGGCAATTCCCCGGCGTTCGTCTTTGCCACGGGGTGCGCGCGCTTGCTCAAAGGCTTTCACAAAGCGTGCAGCGGAAGGGGTTAGAACGAACTCACCCTCAAGCACGGCGATCTCATCATCTATGCCCGTGAGCCAATCCGAAAGCGCCTTCGTAACCTCTTCATCCCGCTGGCCACCGACCCATCTTTCCAGCGCGTTCACCTCCAGCCTGGCTTCATTCGCCATTGCTAAAGTTTTGATTCCGGCATCCCGCATGGCGGCAAGTCTGGCGGCGATGGCCTCTTCCCGCATGGGCGGCTTGTAGGGTTTTTCGATGGCCCGTATTTCCCCTAACTCACGATCAAAATATTTATTGGGTGGCTTTTTGACCGGTGTTCTCTCTGCATTCGTATTCATATACAATCAAGCTCCTGTTGTAGATTGCGGCGTCTGCCAAGTTGCAGCTTGTAAGACGTTTATTTGGAAAACCCGCCGCGCGCGCGTTGTCTTACGCGCTCGGCGGATTCCTTCGATTGCCTCTCCTGCATTCGTTTTGCCTCCTCTCTGATCGCATCGTTTTCCAGATCCTCGGTTGTCTTGCGTTCTTGCAATGGATCAGCCCGCCCTCTCACTATTTCCAACACCTGTGCCGCAGGTAAAATCTCTCCGCTTTTTTCGTCCACCATTTCTGGTAACACCTCAGCGGCCAGCGAGTTCAAATAGTCCTGAGTGTCGCTGTTGGATAGGTCTTGCAGCGCCTTGGCTGACTGTTTCACGGCCTTGGTGTAGGCGGCTCTCTTCTTCATGATTTCCTTGCCTGCCGCCTTGTCGTTAAAGGCCGTTAGCTCAGTCCTTACGGCTTCGCACAAGCGTTTTTCCTTGCGGTAAACATGAACCGGATCACTCAGATTTTGCGGGTTGTAACGGGCGTAATATCCTTTGCCAGGCGCAAGCTTCGTTGTGTCTTCGCTCCAATAGCTGGCACCCAAAATGGTGAACGATGCATTCCTGCGAATGGTGATGGGCACAGCGGAGTAGGTGCATAGACGTAGCTGAGCTTGAGAGATTTTTCTGACTGGCACACCAGGCATCTTCATTTGCTCTGCGTAAACTTGGAGCGGACTTTTTCCGCCCATGCCATGCCCATGATGTGGTGTGCGATGGTAGGCGGCAATTTCTTCGTTCAGTGCTTGCTCAACCAGCCCCACCGGTACCGGCGTGCCAAACTCTTCCGGCTTGGTCTCGGTTGAGTTGCCGCAATAAGCACCGCGAAATTCCGGCCGGGTTTCCATCATCTGGGCAAGCGTGCCGAAGAGACGTTCCACCGGCTTGGTTTGCCCGTGAGCAACACCTGCCCAAACCACTTCAATTCCCAGCATGGGAAAGGTGCCGATAATTTCATCTTCCAATACCTTGCCGCGTCGCCGCCAAGGTGCGCCGCCCGTGTGTTCTTTGGCTGCTGTTTCCATGCCATTGTCTGGCTGGATTTTGCGCGGAATAAGTAGGCCCGTAGTTTTAAGCGCATTCAGGAAAGCGCCTCGCACCAGGTCGGCATCCAAACTCGCGCCCAGGGCATAGCCCAATAGCATCCGGCTGCGCACTTCCTGAAAGGCGTATATCCATAATCGAAACGACTTGCCCGCTGCACCATATTTTCCTTTGGTGTCGATCACCCTCAAGTCCATGCGTCGCCCGTCCATAGACCAGATGGTGTGCAGCGGGAAGTTGTAATCACGAATTGCCGTGGGTGACTTGACCTTGAGCGCGGTTTCGCCTTCTTTCACCAGCGTTACTACGTCTTGATCGAGTTTCCGAAAATAATTCTTGGCTGTGTCGTAGCTGGGTATGGCACCCCAGCATTCTTTCTCTGCCTGGCGCTTGGTGCGGCTCCACGCGATTTTAATTTTGCATCCCGGTGTCAGGGTGTTGCGGACAAAGAAAAGCCACGCTTCTTCATGCCACACCACCTGCCGGATATTTTCTCCCGTCCATTGCCCTACCAGCAGCGCTGGCCAGTGCTGTGGATCGTAGCCCTTGATGCGCGCGATCTTGTCGTACAAGGTGGATTTGGAAAGGCCGAATTCCTTCTTGAGTTCGCCCAGCGCAACTTGGTGATGGATGCCCTGGGCTTTCATGATCTGCCAGGCGTGGCACGCTTCGGTGTCCCTGTAGGCTTGCTGTTTGAGCTTGGCTGTGGCGTCCTCGAAGAACTTCCACAAGGCTTCGGCCTCTTCCTCGGGCAGTTCTCGGCGGTCATCTTCATGCCAGCCGCCTGGTGCAACATGAGAATTTTTTGTCAGGTAGTTTGCTTGTGCCAAGGGTGGCAGGCTGGATAGTGGAATGAGCCACGCGCCGGAGGCGTCTTTATAGGCTGCGGTAAATTTTCCTGTATCACACTGGTGGCGCAATGTGCGCCCAGGGATACCGAGAAGGCTTGCAGCCTCTTCACAAGCAAATCCTTTGTCTGTGCCTGGCCGGCAGAATGTTGTCATGATGCGATACCTTATTCCTCAACTATTTCGCCATGCTTCATGCCCAGCATGACGGCAATTTTGTGGGCATCCCCATAAAGACATTTGCAATCCCCACGCACCACAGTATTTGCAAGGTTTCGATTAAATCCGTGTTTTTTTGCCCAAGCGGAAACGCTGATTCCACGGCGCTTAAAATCGTTCCTAACTTCTTGCGGGGTAAGTACCTTTTGTGTTTTCATTAATGCATCCTCCATTAAACACCTGCATGTGGCGCGCACATTTGCACCAAAAATGGTTACAGCGAACACAATTGCACCATTTATGGTGCAATTGGTCAAGGTTTTTTTATGAGCATTGGAAGCAGGCTAAGAGAAGAGCGCGAAAGAATTCGCTTATCTCAAGCAGATTTTGCTGAAAAATCTGGTGTTCATCGAAACACCATCGCCCGCTATGAGGCGGACAAAACACAGCTAGGTGCTAGTTTTATCGATACCATGCGCGCTATTGGAATCGACGTTGACTATGTTTTGTTTGGAATTCCAAACCCGGATGCACCTGTTGATTGCCCGTTTATCCAAGCGCAAAAATTTGACCTGCAATATGTTTTTACTCTGAAGAATTGCCGGGACAAAGCGGCAGATTCTGGTGCCCTTGGTTCACCAATTGCGCACTTATGGCGGAAGGCATGTAAGGAATGTCCGAAAAATCCAATTAAGCACGGTTTGCCTATTACACAAACCCCGGTAGATATAGATGGGCCTTTGCTCTTGGCACTGCTCGAAGGGGTGGAAGAAGCACTGTTAAAGTCAGAATTGAAGATTACTCCCGCTAAGAAAGCACAAGCCGTGGTAATGCTTTATCGTGCTTTCAAGGCAAGCGGTAGAGTAGATCAAAAGATGATTGAAGAGGCTATTGCACTCGCTGGGTAGTCATTATCAGGTTCGCCATTTTGTTGCCGCAAGGTTGCGCACAAAATATTTCGTTTATGTGATACCACAAACAATAACGGCGCGGCTTTCAGGTGCGCGGCAAGGTAAATAACCGTTTCCTAATGTATTGCCGCGCCCCATGTCGATTTTGCGGCAACGCTATCAGCAAAAAAGCATCATATACCTTCTCCGCCGAACGCCTGATTTTGATTCCTTTTCACCCGGCGTAATTTTGCGCGCTATTTGGCACTATCTGACAGGGTAGCGTTAAACCACGGTACAGCGCGGCTTTCCGCCCTGCAAAAAGAAACGCGGCGACCGTCAACCCGTCGCCGCGCTCCTATTTTGAGCCCCCCATATTCATTCCTGGGCAGAGGCTATTCGTTCCCGTCCACAATTCCGGCGTTATCTTCCATTTTCTGCGCAAAAAATACCACTTTCAAGCATTTTTAATGAGCTGTATTTTGTGGTCTCAATCCAGCCTAAACCCGCGTCCTCACTGCTTTTCCCGCTCGTTTGCCGATCTTCCCCGGAATTCCCCTTTTAATCCCTCCCCCTCAATGGGTGCCCTTATTTCAGGAGCGGGGAGGGGGAAGAGCGACCTTATTATCGGTGCTGAACTGATAATCGCGGAATATGTGTTCGGCGGTCAGAAGCTGATAAGTGCCATCGGCATTGCGGTGCGTCGTATCCTTGAGACGATAGGTGTAATGCCCGCAGGTCCAGCAATCATAGTTGCGCATGTGGGTGCACAGACAGGTCTTGTCCTTGACGGAAATCTTCTTGACAGCGGGATGCAACGCCACTTCGCGGTTGTATGCATCGATGTAGGCGCAATGGCCATTGGCATCGAGCAGATAGCCGTATGCTTCACAGTTGGGGCGTATGCCGGCACCGATAGCAGGAGATTTCCTGATCATGCGCATCGGATAACCGGTCGGCGATATCATGTTCACTTCGATATCCTCTTCGCTGGCCTTGAAATATTCCTGTTGCACCTTTTCGGGGATGCCGCACTCATTGGCAACGGTGAAGCGCGTCGCCACCTGAACCGCTGCCGAGCCGGTTTCCAGATAGCTTACCGCGTCGCTGCCGGTAAAGATCCCGCCCGCCGGGATAAGCGGAATGTCCAGCTTTTCGGCATGCAGATACTGCTGTATCTCGGTGACGATAGTGCGCAGATCATATTGCGCCCAGTCCATGCCGAAGCCCAGGTGCCCACCCGCCAGCGGGCCCTCAACCACGATGAAATCAGGCAGCCGGCCCAGCTTGGCATTCTTGCGCAGAAACAACTGCAAGGCGCGCAACGACGAGACGATGATGCCCAGCTTGGCATCGCGGAATCGCGGGTGGTCTTCCATCAGCGCGAACGAGCCGAGGTGCAGTCCTGCGGCAAGGGTGATGCCGTCGATACCTTCATCCAGCGCGCCACACAAACGCACACGCAAGGTTTCGCGCGGCGAGTTCATCGTGAGTTTCTCCATGCAGTTGACGAAGATCATGCCATCGCCGCGTTTGGCTTCCATGGTTTTGCGAACGTGCAGACGGGTCGCTTCGGTGACTTGCGCCAGATCGAATTGCACGATCGATTTGTCCGCCTTGTGGATATTGAGCTTGTACTGTTTCTGCTTGTCGCTGACGAATTTCGTTTTGTAGTGGCGATCCGTAACGGTAGGCAACATCGCATCGGAAATATGCCCGATCCCGCCCAGCCGGGCGGCCTCCAGAGCCAATTCACGACTGGAAATATCCACACCCATCCCGCCGATTATAATCGGCACCAGCTCGCGCTTGCCAAAGCGCAGGCGGAAATCATCAACTCGTTTCATTACTGCCATCCTCCGGCTGTCCCATATTTAACAAAATGGACAGAAATAATCACTGTGCACATGTATTAAGGTACGAAGGATGCCACAAATGGGGTGATACGGAAAGCCAAGCCGGTTTCATGGCATGGACATGCGCTTCATAAACTACCCGCCCAGCAAGTCGTGCAGCGCGTCCGCGAGATTTGTAAAGGCGAAGTGATAGCGTGCCGCCTCCATCTTCTTCGGCAACACTCTTTGCCCTTCCAGCAACAGGCAGGCGCGTTCACCCAAGCCTGTTTTCATCAACATTGCCGGCGCAATGAATGGTGCAGGGCGATGCAGTGCCGCCGCCAGGGCAGCAGTGAATTCCGCATTGGTGGCCGGTTGCGGCGCGGTCATATTGTATGGCCCGCTGGCAAGGGCGTCGTGCAACAATCCGAGCACCATCGCCGCATAATCATCGATGTGCACCCAACTCATCCACTGCTTCCCATCGCCCAAACGCGCGCCTAGGCACAGTTTGAACGGCGGCAGCATACGCCCAAGCAGCCCGCCGTCGTTGCTCAATATCAAACCGGTGCGCAACAGGCATACCCGCACCCCGAAATTTTCCGCAACCCGCGCCGCGTCTTCCCATGCTTTGCATAACCGGGCGGGAAAATTGTCCCCCGCGTTTTCCGCCTCATCCAGCATGACATCACCGCGATCGCCGTAGTAGCCCACCGCCGAGCCGCTCAACAATACGCCGGGTTTATGCCGCGCGGCGGCGATGCGCCGCACCAGATTTTCTGTCAGGGATACGCGGCTATCCCACAGAACCTGCTTGCGCTGCGCTGTCCAGCGTGCATCGACTATCGGCTCACCCGCCAGATTGATGACCGCATCAAAGGTCTGCTCCGCTTGCCACTCGTCCAGCGCCGCCATCGCTTGAACGGCACTGCCGCACTTGGCGGCGACCGTTTCCGGGTGGCGGCTCAGCACGGTGAGTTGATGACCTTCCGCCAGAAGCGCCCTGCAAAGATGGCGCCCGATCAATCCCGTCCCGCCCGTGATCAAGATGCGCATGTCAACCTCCTTCGAATGGTTTCAAAATGTCTATACACAGCGACATAAATCTACTGCGCGATTCGGGGGTGGGGGAGGCCAGCGCGCAGCGACCGGAGCATACACAGTAGTTTACCGCTACGCGGCCCCGGATCGCGAGCACTGCCCGACCCCGCCCACGAATCGCGCAGTAGATTTATGTCGCTGTGTATATCTTACGCTTACGCCACAGCCACGGGGAAAACTCCGTTATGATTCCGCGCATGACAGCCAATACCAACTCCGGCCTCCTTGCCCGCAGCCTGTCCGCGGTATGGCACCCATGCTCGCAGATGAAACATTACGAGGCTTTCCCGCTGCTGCCGGTCGCGCGAGGCGAGGGCGTGTGGCTGTATGACTTCGACGGCAAGCGCTATCTGGATGCGGTGAGTTCCTGGTGGGTGAACCTGTTCGGGCATAGCAATCCGCGCATCAACGCCGCCCTGCGCGAACAGCTCGACACACTGGAACACGTCATGCTGGCGGGCTTCACCCACGAGCCGGTGGTGCTGCTGTCGGAAAGACTGCGCGAACTCGCCCCCGCAGGATTGGGGCATTGCTTCTATGGTTCGGACGGTGCATCGGCAACCGAGATCGCCCTGAAAATGAGCGCCCACTACTGGCGCAATACCGGCAAACCGCAGAAGACGCAATTCATCAGTCTGGAAAACAGCTATCACGGCGAAACGCTGGGCGCGCTTTCGGTAACGGATGTTGCGCTGTTCCGCGATGCCTACGGCGCGCTGATCCGGCAGCAGGCTACCGTGCCCAGTCCCGACTGGCGCAAAGCCGCTGCAGGGGAAAGTGCCGAGGCTTATGCGTTGCGCTGTGCCGCCGCGCTCGAAGCGCACCTGCAACAACATCACCAGCACATCGCCGCCTTCATCATCGAGCCGCTGGTGCAGGGCGCTGCAGGCATGGCGATGTACCACCCGGTCTATCTGAAACGGGCGCGAGAGTTGTGTTCGCAATATGGCGTTCACCTGATTGCAGACGAGATCGCCGTGGGGATGGGACGGACTGGGACGATGTTTGCCTGCGAACAGGCCACCACTCCCTCCCCTGACAAGGGGAGGGCTGGGGAGGGGTTAGGAATCACCGCTGATTTCCTGTTGCTCTCCAAAGGCATCACCGGCGGCTATCTGCCGTTATCCGTGGTGATGACGCGCGATGAGATTTATCAGTCGTTTTATGCCGACGATACCGCTCGCGGCTTTTTGCATTCGCATTCCTATACCGGCAATCCGCTGGCCTGTCGTGCCGCGCTCGCCACGCTGGATATTTTTGCGCAGGACAGGGTGCTGGCTGCAAACCTCGAAAAAGCGGCGTATCTGAATCAGATCGCCCGGCCATTGCGTGAACATCGCTCGATACGTAACTGGCGCAACACCGGCATGATCTGGGCGTTCGAGGTGGATAGTCCGCACCGGGATTTTGCCCAGCGCTGCTTCGCAATCGCGCTGGGAAAAGGATTGTTGTTGCGCCCCATCGGCAATACGGTATATTTCATGCCGCCCTACGTCATCAGCACCGAAGAAATGGGTCTGCTGGTGGACCGCACGCTGGAAACCATTGAACTATTGGTTAAATGAAGTGACTCATTGCTGATGCAACTCTCCCGCGCGGGTGTGGAAACGGCATGACTGGGGTATTCAGGAATTTGTTCGGGTAACGGGTCAGAGATGAAACATTTTATTACCGCACTGCTGGTCACGCTATGCCTTATCCAGCAAGCCGTCGCTGTATCACTGCCGAAAACAGTGCGCGACGAGCTCAAGCGCGCCAACATTCCGCTGTCCAGCGTCGGCATCATCGTGCAGAGGGCAGATGCCGGTGCGCCGCTGCTCAGCCGGAATGCCGGACAGGCGATGAACCCCGCTTCGACGATGAAGCTGCTCACCACCTTTGCCGCACTGGAGATGATGGGCCCCGCGTATCGCTGGAAGACTGAAGTCTATCTCGACGGCAAGCTGGAGAATGGCGTGCTGCATGGGAATCTGGTATTCAAGGGCTACGGTGACCCGAAGCTGACCGTCGAGCAATTCTGGATGTGGTTGCGCGAGCTGCGTCAACGCGGACTGCGCGAGATACACGGGGATGTGGTGCTGGACCGCAGTTTCTTCGAGGCCATCGATCACGATCCGGGTGAATTCGATAACGACCCGACCCGCGCTTATAACGTCGGTCCGAACGCGTTGTTGCTCAACTTCAACGCGCTGCATCTGCGCCTGATCCCTGGCGCTACGCACACCAACGCACTGCTCGAACCCGACCTGTCCGGTTACCCGATCAGCAATCACATCACGACGGTTGCTCGGCGACCCTGCTCCGGAGGCGATACCTACAAAGCCCGCCTGGAAGAGCGCAGCATCGTGCTGGAAGGCACCATTCCCGTAGACTGCGGTGAGGTGGAGGATTATTTTTCTTTGCTGCCCCACGGTGATTATTTCTTTGCGGTGTTCAGCGCATTATGGAAGGAAATGGGCGGTACGCTGCAAGGCGGGCTGCGTGAAGGCAGCGCGCCAGCCGATCAAGCGGCATTCTCCATACACCTCTCGCCGCCATTGTCGGAAGTGATACGCGATATCAACAAATTCAGCAACAACATCATGGCGCGGCAACTGTTCCTGACACTGGGGGCTGCAGAACCCGCAGGTGTGGCCTCCGGAGTGCCAAATCCCCACCAGGAGTTTTTAGCAGTGGAGGATGTGATGACCTTGCTGCCTGCTTCTGCGGCAGCGGAATTGACAGCGTCGGCGGGCGTACCCTACGACTGCGAGAATCCCTGCGCGGCGCCGCCGCCCGCTGTAAACGGGGTATCCGCAGCACCAGTAGCACCCGCAGGGAATACACCAAAGGCAGCCAGCATCCCACGCAGCACTGCGGCCATGCGGCAATGGCTGACGCATGAACAGATGGAATTCCCCGAGCTGGTGCTGGAAAACGGCGCGGGCCTTTCGCGCAAGGAACGCATCAGCGCGCAGCATCTAGCCGAGTTGTTGCAGCACGCCGCACGCAGCCGCTACGCAGCCGAGCTGGAAGCCTCATTGCCGATATTGGGCATGGACGGAACGATGAAAAAGCGTTTCAAGGACAACGAGATCGCCGGATATGCGCATATCAAATCGGGCATGCTGGAAGGCGTGAAATCCATCGCAGGCTATGTGAAATCACACAGCGGCAAGCAGTGGGTCGTGGTGTTCGTCATCAACCATCCGAATGCTTCCCTGGCGCAGCCCGCCCAGGATGCACTGATCGAGTGGCTGCAAAAATCTCATTAGGCCATCAGCCCGTATGGTATATCGGCGATACCCCTTGATACTTTTCAATGTGCCCGATACGATGCGTCCGTGTGTGTGCCACACAAGAACCGGCTCTTACTAATACTTTAATCAGGGGATGAATCATGAAGAAAATTGCTTTTGTTTTATTGCTTTCTGCTTTTGTTGCTGCGCCAGCTGTTGCGGCGAGCGGTAAAAATAGTATCGGGGTTAACTATGGCCTGGATTACAGCGGCGTGTTCGGTATCCAGGGTGAATTCGATATCTCGTCTTCGGTCAATAAGGCGCCGATCTCAATCCAGGCATTCTGGAAGACTGGTTCGCAAAATGTTTGGGTGCAATCGTATAATATTTCAGCGCTGGGTGTTGCAGCGATCTACGACCTGAGCTCTGTGATCAAGCTGGACAAGAAAATCCACCCTTATGCCGGACTTGGAATTCGTCGTGTGAGCCAGACGGTGGCTTTTGGTGGGGGAGCTATCTCGGCATCCAAGTCTGATTTGCATATCACTTTTGGCGCCCAATATGAGTTTAATCCTCAAGTTTCTGGCGATCTCAACTACAACGATTTCGGCGGCTTGACCATCGGAGCCAACTTTAGCTTCTGAGCGGCGAATACACGCGTTATTCCATTTTCAGTTTAAAAGTGGCGCTTTGGTGGGAGCGGCCTCCTGGCCGCGATCAAGCTTATCGCGGCCGGGAGGCCACTCCCACAGAAGAAATTCATGCTGTTTCAAATTAGAAATGGAATTACACCCGAAGTGCAGTACTAAAAAGCCGGGCTTGCCCCGGCTTCTTGCCGCCTGACGGCCGCGCTTCCATGACCTGCCTCAGTTGTGCGGTGAATAAGGTGAAGCTGGCCGATAAGCCGGGTTCTGTCGTGGACAGTCATTCCTCTAGGCGTTTCGTTGCCTGACGCTCAAGCGATCTACCCGCTGACGACGCGAGCAACGTCATGGTCAGCCTATTTGATCTTGCTCCGGATGGAGTTTGCCGTGCCGTCCGTGTCACCACGTCCGCGGTGGGCTCTTACCCCGCCGTTTCACCCTCGCCGTTACCTTGCGGTACTTGGGCAGTTTGTTTTCTGTGGCACTGTTCATCACCTCACGGTGTCCGGTCGTTAACCGGCATCCTGCTCTATGGAGCCCGGACTTTCCTCCCCGCACTTGCGTGCGCGGCGACTGTCTAGCCAGCTTCATGGGCAGTTTAACACGGCGGCTTTGGATTCCTGGCATGTTGAATCAACTGGCGGTTGGAGCTTTGCAGCGAGGCAAGCTGAGCCTTGCTTGCGAATGGGTTAAACTTGCGCAACTGCTGGCAGTGCAAATCAACCGATATAAAGCATGAAAGAACCCATCATCACCGGAACTCGCGCGCGGCTGCGCATCTGGCTGGCAACCGGCTATGCGCTGTTCATCGCGTATGCCAGCTTGTCTCCGTTTTCCGGGTGGCGCGCGCAGGGCATGGATTTCATCGAGATGCTGGCCGCGCCATTGCGGCTCACCTATACCGCATTCGATGCGTCTCTCAATTTTCTGTCCTATCTGCCGTTCGGCCTGCTGGTTGGTCTGGCGTTGCGTGCGCGGTTCGGTGCGGCGGCCAGCGTGATTATCGGTTTATTCCTTGGCATATCGTTGTCGGCGAGCATGGAGTATCTGCAAATGTATCTGCCGGCACGCATCAGCTCGAACATGGATCTGCTGTCCAACAGCGCGGGCATGCTGACAGGTACGTTGCTGGCGGTGAGCATCACCGCCTGGCCATGGCTGCTTACCCGCCTGACGCATAGTCGCAGTAATCTGTTTCAGCATGGCAAAGAGATGGATTTCGGGCTGGCTCTGCTTATGCTGTGGATGTTCGGGCAGATCAACCCCTCATTGCCGATGCTGGGCAACGTGTTCATCAGCGAAGTGGCGCGTCAGCCTTTTGCCACGCTGCCGCCCGCTCCATTCGATGGATGGGAAAGCATCGCCGTCACGCTGAATCTGCTGATGCTGGGCACGTTGTTGCTGACCCTGTTGCGTGCGCCGCGCAATGTCGTCACCGCCCTGCTGGCGGTATTAAGCGTGGTGGCGCTGGTGAAATTCATTGCGGCGGCGGTCTTGTTGAGGTCCTGGGCCCTGCTGTTATGGATCAACAGCGAGGCGCTGCTGGGGATGCTGCTGGGGATGTTGTTGCTGCTCGTGCTGCGCTGGCTGACGCGCGCGGCAGCTATCGGCTCAGGTGCGGCGGTGGCGCTGGGCTATTTCGCCATCGTGAATTTTGTGTTCGATGACAACACGCCTTCTGCCGCGATGTCCGTCTATCACTGGCACTATGGGCACCTGCTCAATTACAACGGACTGGCGCAAACCATCACGCTCATCTTTCCGATATTGCTGTTGTTCCATCTGTGGCGCATCCGGAAAGTATAATTCCACTTAATCCCACCCTTCAGGAGTCTGCCATGAGCTATTACGACAAACATGTTTTTTTCTGCACCAATCAGCGCGAGGACGGCGAAGATTGTTGCGGCAATCACGGCGCGCAAAAGGCGCGCGACTACGTCAAGGACAAGGTCAAGGAGCTTGATATTTCCAGCCGCCAGAACAACATCCGCATCAACACCGCCGGATGCATGAATCGCTGCGACGAAGGCCCGGTCGTCGTGGTTTATCCCGAAGGCATCTGGTACACCTTCAAGGATGAAAGGGATCTCGATGAGATCATCGAAGAGCATTTGAAGAACGGGCGCATCGTTGAACGCCTGAAAATCTGATGACATCGCAGCGCAACCTCATATTTGCAGGAGCGGCCGGCCAGCTTGAAGGAGTACTGCATCTGCCCGATCTCGCCCCGCGCGGCATAGCCGTGGTCGCGCATCCGTTGCCTGTCATGGGCGGCACGATGGATAACAAGATAGTCACCACGCTGACCAGAGTTTTCGTGGAATTGGGCTACGCCGTGCTGCGCTTCAATTTTCGCGGCGTGGGTGGAAGTGACGGCAGTTTTGACGATGGCAATGGCGAAACGCTGGATGTGATCGCCGCAGCCGGCTTCATGCGCGGCGAATTCCCGGAGCTGCCGCTGCTGCTGGCGGGGTTTTCATTCGGGGCTTATGTGCAGGCGCGCGCGGCAGAGAAATTGCAGCCGCAGCACGCTGTACTGGTCGCGCCGGCGGTCGGACGATACGCCATGCCCAAGGTTGCCGCCAATACCCTGCTGATCCACGGCGATCTGGATGAGGTGGTGCCGTTGCCGGAACTGTTGGAGTGGGCGCGGCCGCAACATTTGCCGGTGATCGTGCTGGCGGGAGCCGAACATTTCTTTCATGGAAGATTGACTCAGCTCAAGCAAATCGTGTTGCAGCATTTCAACGGAATACCAAAGTGAGTGTGGTACTGAGCGCGCGCAATCTGCGCAAAAGCTACGGCGAACATGTGGTGGTGGACGGACTGAACCTGTCTATCCGGCGCGGCGAATGTTTCGGTCTGCTTGGGCCGAATGGAGCGGGCAAGACTACCACGCTGCGTTTGATGCTCGGCCTGATCGCCCCCGACGCGGGCGAGTTGCATTTGCTCGATCATGCCGTGCCGCAACAAGCGCGTGCCGCCCGGCTGCGCGTCGGAGTCGTGCCGCAACTGGATAATCTCGACCCGGATTTCACCGTGAAGGAAAACCTGCTGGTGTATGGCCGTTACTTCGGTATCAGCGACGCGGCGATAGAAGCGCGTTTGCCTGAGTTGCTGGAATTCGCCAATCTGACCGGCAAGCGCGATGCAAGAGTGCCGACCCTGTCAGGCGGGATGAAGCGGCGTTTGACGCTGGCGCGCGCGCTGGTGAACGATCCGGAAGTCATCTTTCTCGATGAGCCGACCACCGGCCTCGACCCGCAGGCGCGCCATCTGATCTGGCAACGCCTGCGTGAATTGACCGCGCGCGGCAAGACCCTGGTGCTCACCACGCACTACATGGAAGAGGCAGAACGGCTCTGCCATCGCCTCGCGGTGATGGACAACGGGCGCATCATCAGCAGCGGCTCGCCGCGCGAGCTGATCGCGCAGAACATCGAACCGCAGGTGGTCGAGGTGTTCGGCGAACAGGCGGCCGCATGGGCGCAAAGCCATGCGGTCCGTCATGCGCAACGCTTCGAGATCAGCGGCGAGTCGGTGTTCTGCTATGTGGACGATGCGCAGCCGTTGCTGCGTGAATTGCAGCAGCACCCGGAACTGCGCTATCTGCACCGGCCCGCCAATATGGAAGACGTGTTCCTGAAACTGACCGGCCGGGAGATGCGTGAATGATTCCTATCCGGTCATTTCCGCGCAGGGACGTAGCGTGCGCTGTGCGCACGACTATTGATCTATGCCGTGCGCGCAGTAGTTGTAGGGTGCGTTCACGCACCAGTATCATTGGTGCGTGAACGCACCCTACATCATTATTAGAATCGGAATAATGCCGGTATGAAATCAAATTTCTTCACCCTGCCGCGATTAAGCCGCCGCTTCATCCCGATCTGGCGGCGCAACTTTCTGGTGTGGAAAAAAATGGCCGGGGCCTCGGTGCTCGGCCATCTCGCCGACCCGGTGATCTACATGCTGGGTCTGGGTTACGGCCTGGGCGGAATGCTGCCCGAGATCAACGGCATGTCCTACATCGCTTTTCTCGCGGCGGGGACGGTGTGCTACAGCACGATGAACAGCGCCAGCTTCGAGGCGCTGTATTCCGGTTTCGCGCGCATGCACGAGCAGCGAACCTGGGAGGCGATACTCAACACCCCCATCACGCTGGACGACATCGTGTTGTCGGAGATCTTCTGGGCGGCCAGCAAAAGCCTGCTGTCCGGATTGGCGGTATTGCTGGTGATCTGGCTGCTGGGGCTGTCGCACTCGCCGCTGACGCTGTGGATAATCCCGCTGTCATTGCTGGTGGGATTTTGCTTCGCGGCACTGGGGCTGATCATGACTGCGCTTGCGCCGAGTTATGACTTTTTCATGTACTACTTCACGCTGGTCATCACCCCGATGGTGCTATTATGCGGCGTGTTTTTCCCGGTCGATCAGTTGCCTCCATTGCTGCAAACAGTGTCGTCCATCCTGCCGCTGACACATGCGATCAATCTGGCGCGACCGCTGATGAATGATGCGATTCCGGCGCAGCTTCTGTTGCATATCGGAGTGCTGCTGGCTTATGCGTTGACCGGATTTTATGTGTCGCTGGTGTTGTTCCGGCGGCGGTTGTCGCAATAGAAGAAATAGTGCCGTAGGCTGGTGGTGAGCAAAGCGAACCCCAGCATGTTTTGGTATCGCCAAACGCTGGGGTTCGCACCTCACCCCAGCCTACGATTTAGCGGCTGTTTCAATAAGGAATAGTTATGTTGTGGGTTAAGGCATTCCATATAATTTTTGTAGTGAGCTGGTTCGCCGGCTTGTTTTATCTGCCGCGCATCTTCGTCAATCACGCGATGGCGACCGAGCCGGCCGAGATCGCGCGGCTCAAGCTGATGGAGCGCAAACTGTACCGCTTCGTCACCCCGATCGCCTGGCTGGCCCTGGGTTTCGGCATGTGGCTGTGGCTGGGCTACGGCATTACCGGCAACTGGCTGTACGCCAAACTTTTTCTGGTGCTGTTGCTGATCGCTTATCACTACTACTGTGGCAAGCTGGTCAAGAGATTTGCCGTAGACCTGAATACGCACAGTCATGTGTTCTATCGCTGGTTCAACGAGATCCCGGTGCTGATACTGATGGCCGTGGTCATTCTTGTCACAGTCAAGCCCTTCTAATTCCAGTTCTATTTCGAAGGAAAATAATTCGTAGGTCGGGCTCCGCCCGACAGCTATATCTGGCGGGTAGAACCCGCCCTACAAAATGCATGCTTAATCTGGAAATGAAATAACTTATGCCGGATTTTTTCGCCCCTTGCCCGCGCGGCCTGGAAGCCATCCTGAGCGCCGACCTTGAGGCGCTCGGCGCACAGCAAGTGCGCAGCGCCGAGGGCGGCGTGCATTTCACCGGCGACTGGCCACTGTGTTATCGCGCCAATCTGGAAAACCGCATCGCCAGCCGCATCCTGTGGCGGGTCAAGGAAACGCAATACCGCAACGAGCAGGATATCTATCAGGCGGTGTTCGATCTGCACTGGCAACGCTGGTTCGACGTCACCCACACCATCCGCGTGAACACCACGGCGATCCGCTGCCCGCTGAAAAGCCTGGAGTTCATCACGCTGAAGGTCAAGGATGCCGTGTGCGACCGCTTCCGCGCGCACTGCAACGAGCGCCCCAGTGTGGATACCCTGGATCCCGACGTGCGCATCCATGTGTTCATCGAAGACAACAGGCTGATGCTGTATCTGGACACCTCCGGCGATGCGCTGTTCAAACGCGGCGTGCGGTCGCACACCAACATCGCGCCGCTGCGCGAGAATCTCGCTGCCGGCATCCTGCGCCTGATGAAGTGGCAGCCCGGCACGCCGCTGCTCGACCCGATGTGCGGCAGCGGCACGTTCCTGATCGAGGCGGCGCAGATGTCGCTCAACATCCAGCCAGGCATCGCGCGCGGTTTCGCATTCGAGAAGCTGAAGAATTTCGATGCCGCGAAATGGACCGGGATGCGCGAACAGGCGATCGCCGCGCAACTGCCGGCCAAGCCGCTGGAGCTCTATGGCAGCGATCTGTACGGCGACGCGCTGAAGGCCGCGTCGCGCAACCTGGAAGAAGCCGGGCTGTCGGAATGCGTGCAACTCAAACAAGCCAATATTCTGGAAATATCGGCGCCCGCGGATCATGGCATGCTGGTGGCGAACCTGCCCTACGGTGAACGCATGGGCGAACTGGACGAACTGGCCGAGCTTTATCCTAAGCTTGGCGACGCGCTCAAAAAGAAATTCGGCGGCTGGACTGCCTATCTGTTCACCGCCGACAAGGCCATCCTGAAACTGATGCGCCTGTCACCTTCCAGACGCATCCCGTTGTTCAACGGCGCGATCGAATGCCGTCTGCTGGAATACAAGATCGTGGCGGGAAGCAATCGGCCCAAGACAGGTAGCCCGTCTACAAGTTAAGCCGTAGGGCGGGCTCCGCCCGCCGCGAAAGAATCTGTCGGGCTGAGCCCGACCTACCACCGACCAGAGCACAGGGCTGAATGATTGACGGGCGCGCGCTAAGTCATTTTCATATTTTGCGTCCCGCTCATGACGTCCCTGTCCAGGGAGTTCTTGCTCTCCAGCTTGATGCGCAGGCGCAGGTCGTTCACCGAGTCGGCGTTCTTCAGGGCTTCCTCATAGGAAATCATGTCCGTTTCGAATAATTTGAACAGCGCCCCGTCGAAAGTCTCCATGCCCAGTTCGCGCGATTGAGCCATCACGCCCTTGATCGAGTTGACCTCGCCCTTGAAGATCAGGTCGGCGATCAGCGGGGAGTTGAGCATGATCTCGATCGCGGCGACACGCCCCGCGCCGTTCTTTTTCGGGATCAGGCGTTGCGAGATGAACGCCTTGATGTTCAGTGACAAGTCCATCAGCAGCTGTGTGCGGCGCTCCTCCGGGAAGAAGTTGATGATCCGGTCCAGCGCCTGGTTGGCGCTGTTGGCGTGCAGCGTGGCCAGGCACAGGTGACCGGTCTCGGCAAAGGCAACCGCATATTCCATGGTTTCGTGGTCACGGATCTCGCCGATCAGGATCACGTCGGGTGCCTGGCGCAGGGTGTTCTTCAGCGCGTTGTGCCATGACTCGGTATCCACGCCGACCTCGCGGTGCGTGATGAGACAGTTGATGTGCTCGTGCACATACTCCACCGGGTCCTCGATGGTGATGATATGCCCGTAGCTGTTCTTGTTGCGATGACCGATCATCCCGGCCAGCGTGGTCGACTTGCCGGATCCGGTCCCGCCGACCACGATCACCAGTCCGCGCTTGGTCATCACGATATCCTTGAGCACCTCCGGCATACCCAACTGGTCGAGGTCGGGAATCTTGGTGGTGATGGTGCGCAGCACCATGCCGACGCGCTGCTGCTGCATGAACACGTTGACGCGGAAACGTCCGATGCCGTGCGGGCTGATCGCGAAGTTGCATTCGTGGGTAGCCTCGAACTCGGCGGCCTGGCGGTCGTTCATGATGCTGCGCGCCAGCTCCTGAGTGTGGGCCGAAGTAAGCGCCTGGCTTGAGACCGGGGTCATTCTGCCGTCCACCTTGAAAGCCGGCGGGAAGCCGGTCGTGATGAACAAATCCGAAGCATTCTTGCTGAGCATGCCGCGCAGCAAGTTGTGTATCAGGTCGGTGGCCTGGTCTCTTTCCATGATAAAAACTCCTAAATCAAAATATAGCCAGTAGTCTGTAGCCCGTGGCTTGCAGCCTTGCAGCCGCTGCTACCGGCTCAAGCTATCAACCGGGGAACATTTCCTTGTTCGCAGCCTTGCTGCGCGCTTCCGCAGGGGTGATGGCATTGGCCTTGACCAGGTTGGTCAGGCACTGGTCCAGGGTTTGCATACCCAGCGCCTGGCCGGTTTGTATCGCCGAATACATTTGCGGCACTTTGGCTTCGCGGATCAGATTGCGGATGGCAGGGGTGCAGATCATGATCTCATGCGCTGCCACCCGGCCCGTGCCATCCTTGGTTTTGAGCAGCGCCTGCGAGATCACCGCGCGCAGCGATTCGGACAACATCGCGCGCACCATCTCCTTTTCGTCGGCGGGGAACACGTCGATGATGCGGTCGATGGTCTTGGCGGCAGAGCTGGTGTGCAGCGTGCCGAACACCAGGTGGCCGGTTTCCGCGGCAGACATGGCCAGGCGGATGGTTTCCAGGTCGCGCATCTCGCCGACCAGGATGATGTCGGGATCCTCGCGCAGAGCCGAGCGCAACGCATTCTGGAAGGACAGCGTGTCACGTCCGACCTCGCGCTGATTGATCAGGCATTTCTTGCTTTCATGCACGAATTCGATCGGGTCCTCCACCGTCAGGATGTGCCCCATTTCGTGTTCATTGCGGTGGTTGACCATCGCTGCCAGGGTTGTGGATTTACCGGAGCCGGTCGGTCCTGTCACCAGCACCAGGCCGCGCGGAAAATCGGAGATGGACTCGAAACTCTTCGGCGCCTTGAGTTCCTCCAGCGACAATATCTTGGATGGGATGGTACGCATGACGGCGCCCGCGCCGCGGTTGTGGACGAACGCGTTGACACGGAAACGCGCCAGTCCGGGAACCTCGAAGGAGAAGTCGACTTCCTTGTTCTCTTCATAGAACTTGCGCTGCGCATCGTTCATGATGTCATACACCAGGCCATGCACTTCCTTGTGTTCCATCGCCGGCAGATTGATCCTGCGGATGTCGCCATGCACACGGATCATCGGCGGCAGTCCGGCGGATAGATGCAGGTCGGAAGCCTTGTTCTTGACGCTAAAGGCAAGCAGTTCGGTGATATCCATTATAATCGTCCCGGATTGATGAGGCGGCCCCGTACCCTGGAATACAGAAACCCTGAATACAGAAACAAGGGCCGCGCGAATTAGGAAGTCAGTGCGCACGGGATTATGACAACAATCGCTTCCAACTTGCAAGCTGTGCGCGACGCGATAGCGACTGCGGCCATCGCGGCCGGCCGCCACGCGGACGAAGTCACTTTGCTGGCGGTCAGCAAGACCTTCCCTCAGTATGCGCTGCGCGAGGCATACCAGGCCGGGCAGGTCCGCTTCGCCGAGAGTTATGTGCAGGAAGCATTGGACAAGATCGCCGCGCTGCAGGGCCTGGCCATCGAGTGGCATTACATCGGGCCGATCCAGAGCAACAAGACGCGCGCCATCGCAGAGCATTTCTCCTGGGTGCACAGCGTGGACAGATTGAAGATCGCCGAGCGCCTGTCCGAACAGCGTCCCGCGCATCTGCCGCCGTTGCAGGTTTGCCTGCAGGTCAACATCAGCGGAGAATCGAGCAAAAGCGGCGTGCTGCCGCGAGAGGCGGGTGCATTGGCAAGTGGCATCGCGAAGCTGCCCAATCTGAAGTTGCGCGGACTGATGGCGGTTCCCGCGCCCGGCGGTGATTTTGCCGCGCAGCGTTTGCCGTTCGCGCAGTTGCGGCAGTTGCGCGATCGATTGAATCAACAGGGCTTGCAACTGGATACCCTGTCGATGGGCATGTCGCATGATTTTGTTGCCGCGATCGCGGAAGGCGCGACGATAGTGCGCATCGGCACGGCTATCTTTGGTAACCGGATTTATTCGAATTATTGAGGATTACATATTTGAAGACAGTGTCTCCGCATCTCGTAGGTCGGGCTACGCCCGACGCGGCGGGCAAAGCCCGCCCTACGGTAAATCGCCTAACAGTCATGAATTATGTAAAGCTCAATAAACATCCCCTCTCCCCTTGCGGGAGAGGGTCAGGGAGAGGGGTCATATGAATATCTGTTTCATCGGCGGCGGCAATATGGCTACCGCACTCATCGGCGGATTGCTCAGGCGCGACTTCACGGAGGCGCAACTGCGCGCGGTGGAGATCGATGCCGGCAACCGCGCCAAACTGCAACAGGCATTCGGCGTGCATGCCACTGCAGAACTGGCAACAGGCGTGGCGGGCAGCGATATTATCGTGCTGGCGGTGAAACCGCAGCAGTTGCGCGAAGCCGCTACTAAACTCGCGCAATTGTTGTCCGGGCAACTGCTGGTCTCTATCGCGGCAGGCATTCGCGCCGCCGACCTGGCGCGTTGGCTGGGGACGCAAAACGTGGTGCGCGCGATGCCCAACACACCTGCGTTGATCCAGAGCGGCATGACAGGTCTGTACGCCTTGCCTGCGGTCAGCAAAGCGCTGCGCGAACAAGCGCAAAGCATCCTGGCGGCGGTAGGCGAGACTTTATGGGTGCAAGACGAAGTCATGCTGGATGCGGTCACCGCAGTATCCGGCAGCGGACCTGCCTATGTGTTCTATTTCATCGAGGCTATGCAACAGGCAGCACGCGAACTGGGATTCAGTGCCGAAGAGGCCCGTCGATTGAGCCTGGCGACCTTTCTGGGAGCCAGCAAATTGGCTTCCGGCAGCGATGAAGATGTCAGCGTGTTGCGTGCGCGGGTCACGTCAAAGAATGGCACTACCGAACGCGCCCTGCTGAGCATGGCATCCAACCATGTCGCCGAACATATCGTGCAAGCCGCAAAAGCCGCTCAGGCGCGCTCTCGCGAAATGGGCGATGAGCTTGGTGGTGAATCAAAGGGAAATCGATAATGTTCGGCGAAGCTCTGCTGTTTTTACTCGACGTGCTGGTGCAACCGTTCGCGGCGATACTGTTGCTGCGCTTTCACATGCAATGGTTGCGCGCCCCGTTGCGCAACCCAGTCGGCGAATTCGTCATGGTGCTCACCGATTTTGCGGTGTTGCGCGCGCGCCGCTTCGTTCCTTCGGTAAGGGGCATGGATAGCGCTTCTTTGCTGCTCGCTTTGCTGGTGGAGATGCTGTATCTGACCGGGTTCGTATGGGTGCAGGGTTTCCCGATGCACGGTTTCCCGCTGCCGGGGCTGGTGCTGCTGACCCTGGTGAAGCTGTTCAAGATCAGCCTGTATCTGCTGATGGCAGCGGTGTTCCTGCAGGCGATCCTGTCCTGGGTGAATCCCTATACGCCGATTGCGCCGCTGTTGTCAGCCGTCACCCAGCGCTTCCTGCAACCGTTGCGCCGGGTCGTGCCGATGCTGGGCAATGTGGATCTGTCCGCGCTGCTGCTGTTCATCATCTGCCAGCTCGTCGTGATCGTGCCGGTCGGCATGTTGGAGGCGTTTGCGGTGACGCTGCTCTGATATGGCGGAGTGGTATCGCCGCGACGGGGAGACCATCACGCTGACCCTGCATGTGCAACCCGGCGCAAAGCGCAGCGAGATCGCCGGCTTACACGGCAATGCGCTGAAGATACGACTGGCCGCGCCACCCGTCGAAGGGCGCGCCAATGAAGCATTGCAGAAATTCATCGCGGAGTTGTTTGCTGTTACGATGCGCCAGGTGGAGCTGAAACAGGGCGCGCAATCGCGCCACAAGGTGGTGGCGGTCAGCGGCAGCAAGATCGACCCGGAAAACCTGCTTGATGCGCAATAAAAAAGCCGGCTCGCGCCGGCTGTTCTACATCGTCAAACTTTAGGGCACTTCTAAAAATTCGTCACACCGGCCCTTCGACGGGCTCAGGATAAACTGACTTACCGTCAGGCCAGTGTCCAGCTTATTGAAAATACTGGATTCCGGCCTTCGCCGGAATGACGAAATCTGAATTTTTGAGGCACCCTTTAGTGATAGCCGCCGCTCTCGGTTTTTGCAGCCGGGGCGGGCATGTTGCCCAGTTTGGCCGGATCGGTTTCACCGTTGATGTTGATGATGTTGAGGTTGCCTGCACCCTGTTTCATGTCGTCGGCAAAGTCATACACCGCGCCTACCACCAGCAGCTCGTTGTGCTTAACCTTGTCGGCGAATTCCTTCAAAGCAGCGGCGACCTGGTTGTTCACGTTGGTTCTTACGCCGTCGATGTTCGCGGCACCCTTGGTGATGTTGATGGTATCAAGTTCCTTCTTGATCGGGTCTTCCAGCGTGGAGTAATCGCCGCCGGCAGCCTTGATCGCGCCGCAGGAAGAATGGCCGATGAACAGCAATAATGAGGAGCCCAGGTGATTCACGCCGTATTGCACGGAACCCATGGTGCTGGCCAATTGGTTGCCGATGTTGCGCACCATGAACAGATCGCCCTCGGGCGTTTTGTCGAGCATGTTGGTGTGCACGCGGGAATCGGAACAGGTGACCACGGTGGCGCGCGGTTTCTGCCCCTTGGACAACTCCTTGAAAAAGTCGGAATTGTGCGCCCCCAGATAGGATTTTCCGGCATCCTGGATTTCCTTGATGTAAGCGCGTGCCACGGCGGCATCCCCGCCGTGATGTTCGCCGGCCTGTGCGAGCGCAGGCAGAACAAATGCGGCAGCAGTTAACATCGTTGCGAATTGTTTCTTGAACATATCTTCTCCCTGAATAAATGACATTTAAAAGTGCGTTGCCGATAAAACGTGCTTATTTTACAGGCTGGCAGTTCCGGTGTGCAAACATCACATCAGGATGACATCGTATTGTTCCTGGCCGTAAAGCGTCTCCACCTGCATCGAGATCGGTTTGGCGATGAAATCGGAAAGCTGCGCCAGCGCCTGGGATTCCTCCTCCAGAAACAGGTCTATGACTTGCTGTGAGGCCAGTATCCGGTATTCGCGCGCGTTGAACTGGCGGGCTTCGCGCAGTATCTCGCGCAGTATCTCATAACACACTGTCTGAGCGGTTTTCACTTCCCCGCGTCCCTGGCAGGTCGGGCAGGGCTCACACGTGCGCCAGGCTCTCGCGGGTACGTTTGCGGGTCATTTCCAGCAGGCCCAGCGATGAAAAGCCGTTCACGTTGATGCGCGTGTGGTCGCGCGCCAGGGCCTTCCTGAATTCTTCCAGCACCGCGTCGCGATGTTCCTGGGTATCCATATCGATGAAGTCGCAGATGATGATGCCGCCCAGGTTGCGCAAGCGCAGCTGCCGTGCGATGACTTGCGTGGCTTCCAGATTGGTCTTGAAAATGGTGTCATCAAAATTGCGCAGCCCGACAAAACCGCCGGTGTTCACGTCCACGGTGGTCATGGCTTCGGTCTGGTCGATGATCAGATAGCCGCCGGACTTCAGGTCCACGCGCTTGGACAGGGCGCGCTCGATCTCTTCTTCCACGTTATACAGGTCGAATAAAGGACGCACGCCGGGATAGTGTTCCAGACGATCCGTTGCGATGGGATTGTAGGCTTGCGCGAACTCCAGCATCTTCTGGTGCGTGCTGCGGGAGTCGATCAGGACTCGCGCGGTGTCCTGATTGACGAAATCGCGCAGCACACGCAGGCTGATGTCGAGCTCCTGATACAGCAATTGCGGCGCGCTGGCCGTTTTCGCGGCAGCCTGCAAATTGGCCCACAGCTTGTCCAGATAGGCGATGTCGGCCAGAAAATCCGGATCAGCCGCCGCTTCCGCAACGGTGCGGATGATGTAGCCTCCCCGGTGTTCCGGCGGCAGCACGGCTTGCAGCTTGGCACGCAAGGCTTCGCGCTGTTCCGCGTTCTCGATCCGTTGCGACACCCCGATGTGCGTCTCCTGCGGCAGATACACAAGCAAGCGTCCGGCGATGCTGAGTTGTGTGGAAAGCCGCGCCCCCTTGCTGCCGATGGGCTCCTTGATGACCTGCACCAGCAGGGACTGTCCTTCGAACAGGACTTTTTCGATCGGCTTTGCGGTTTCGCCGTCGCTGCTGTTTTCCCAGATATCCGCCACATGCAGGAACGCCGAGCGTTCCAGTCCGATGTCGATGAATGCGGACTGCATGCCGGGCAACACGCGCATGACCTTGCCGAAATACACATTGCTGACGATGCCGCGGCTGCCGCTGCGCTCGATATACATATCCTGCACCACCCCGAGTTGCATCACTGCGACGCGGGTCTCCTGGGGGGTGACGTTGATCAGAATTTCCTCGCTCATGGCGTCGGGCAATCAAAGCGTTGCAGCAATTGCACGGTTTCGAACAGCGGCAGGCCCATCACCCCGGAGTAACTGCCGGAAAGATGTTCGACGAACGCGCCGGCCTGCCCCTGGATGGCATAGCCGCCGGCCTTGTCCAGATATTCCCGGGAGAGCAGGTAGCGGTGGATGCGCTCTTCGCTGAGAGCGGCGAAACGCACCGTAGAGGTGGAAAGCACGACTTCGATATGCTCGTCCATCGCGATCGCAACTGCGCTCAGCACCCGATGCTCCCGTCCGGACAGCTGGCGCAGCATCGCGGCGGCCTGTTTGGAATTTTCCGGTTTGCCGAAGATCATCCCGTCCAGCGTGACCGTGGTATCTGCGGCCAGGACAGGGAAGGGCGGCAGACTGCGATAACGCAGTGATCCCCAGCCTGCAACGGCTTTTTCCTTGCAGACGCGCTGCACATAGTCTTCCGGCTGTTCGACAGCAAGCGGTGTCTCGTCGATATCCACGCCGCGGTGCGGATCTTCGCGCAACAGCAGCATCTCGAAATTGACGCCGATCTGCTTGAGCAGTTCGCGGCGGCGCGGACTTTGCGAGGCAAGGTAGATGCGTGATTGAATGATGCGCATGTTTAACCCTGAAGATTGTAATTATTGAGTTTTACATAATTCATGACTGTTAAGTGATTTACCGTAGGGCGGGCTTTGCCCGCCGCGTCGGGCGTAGCCCGACCTACGAGATGCGGAGACTCTGTCTTCAAATATGTAATCCTCAATAGCCACGGATTAATACGGATTGGCACCGATTAAACACCGGGTGATGCGTAGGCTGTACCAGACGACCCGCTCTGGTTACAAACATTTGTCGGTAATCCGTGAACATCCGTGTTAATCCGTGGCTAAATATTTTTATTCTCTGTGATAGGGATGATTGTGCAACAGACTATGCGCCCGATACAACTGTTCGGCAAGCAACACGCGCACGATGGCATGCGGCAGGGTGAGCGAGGACAATGCCAGCAGTTGCCGCGCGGCATGTTTTACCGATACATGCAAACCGTCGGCGCCGCCGATGATGAATGCCACATCGGACCCCGCGCGCATCCAGTCCTGCATTTGTCCGGCGAGTTGTCTGGTGGTGAGTTGCGCGCCGCGCTCATCCAGAGCGATGCGCAGGCAGTTCTGCGGCAGAACAGCGAGTATGCGTTGCGCTTCGGTCTCCATGATCTGCGCCACCGTTTTGCCGGTGGTGCGCGGCTCTGGCCTGATCTCCAGCAGTTCGATCCTCGCCTCGCGCGGCATGCGCTTGGCGTATTCGTTGAAACCTGTCGTGATCCAGTCCGGCATTTTGTGTCCGACCGAGACGATGATGAGTTTCATTCTATCCGCTGTAGGGGCACGGCGCGCCGTGCCCCTACGGGGCTTTTGCCAGCTTGGGCCGCGCCGCCTGCGCCTTGCTCCACAACTCTTCCAGGTTGTAGTAATCGCGGACGGCAGGCTGCATGATGTGAACCAGCACTTCATTCAGATCAACCAGTATCCATTCCCCGCTGTCCTCCCCCTCGCACCCCAGCACTTCTTCGCCCCGCTCCTTGAGCTTGACCACCACATTGTCTGCAAGCGCCTTGGTTTGGCGTTTGGACGCGGCGCTGGCGATGACCATGCGATCGAACAACGAGCTGAGTTTGCTGGTGTCGATCACAGTGATGTTGGTTGCTTTGATATCTTCAAGGGCGGTGACGACGGCTTGGGTTTTTTCTTCGGTAGTCAGCATGGTGTGTACAGGTGATGTTGATGAATGTAATCGGCCACAGCGTTCGGCAGCAGGTAGCGTATGCTGCGATTTTCCGCCACGCGGCTGCGGATCAGCGTGGCGGAGATTTCCAGTTTGGGGATCGCCAGTTCGACGATTCCTCCTGAAGGTTGTTGCGACAAGGCGGCGACAGCGCACAAGCGTTGCTGGTAGTGCCGGCGCAATTTTGCCGTCGCGCTGTTGATGCGATCTTCCAGCGTGAAGCCGGGACGAAAACCCACCACGATGTGCGCCAGCTCGAACAGTTGCTCCCACTCGTGCCAGGTATGTAACTGCAGAAATGCGTCCCCGCCCATCAGCAGGCACAGGGGTTGTGCCGCTCCAAGTTCGACGCGCAATTCACGCAAGGTATCCACGGTATAACAGGGTGTGGTGCGATTGACCTCGCGATCGTCCAGCACGAATGCGGGCTGGTCGGCGATCGCCAACCGCACCATCGTGCTGCGATGCTGCGCAGACACCTGCGGCACTTCGCGGTGCGGCGGCGTGCCAGTGGGGATGAAACGGATCTGCATGAGACCCGCCAGTTCCAGCATCTCCTCGGCAAGTCTCAAGTGCCCGAAATGAATCGGGTCGAAGGTCCCGCCCAGAATGCCGATCGCTTTATTGCTCACTGATTACAGGGCCCGTGAATACAATGTCATGGATTACAACGCCAAGAATTACAACGCAAGACGGCGGGTATCCGCCAGCACTTGCGAGAGGAAAACGATGAAGCGCGCCGCAGCCGCGCCGTCTATCACACGGTGGTCATAGGACAATGACAGCGGCAGCATCAGGCGCGCCACGAAAGTGTCATCCTGATGCATCGGCTTGATGATGGCTTTGGATACGCCCAGGATCGCCAGTTCAGGCGCGTTGATGATGGGCGTGAATGCCGTGCCGCCGATCCCGCCCAGGCTGGAGATCGAGAAGCAACCGCCCTGCATTTCGGCCGCGGTGACCTTCTTTTCGCGTGCTTTCGCGCTGACCTCGCCGAGTTCCCTGGCGAGTTGCACGATGCCCTTCTTGTCCACATCGCGCAGCACCGGCACCATCAGACCGTCCGGGGTATCCACCGCCACGCCGATATGAAAGTATTGCTTGAGCACCAGATTCTCGCCGCTGGCATCCAGCGATGCGTTGAATTCCGGAAACTTTTGCAGCGCGACCACGGCCGCCTTGAGCATGAAGGCCAGCGGCGTGATCTTGATGTTCTGCCCGGCGTACTCGACATTGAGTTCCTTGCGGAAGGCCTCCATTTCGGTGATGTCGGCCTCATCGAATTGCGTGATGTGCGGGATGGTCACCCAGTTGCGGTGCAGGTTGGCGCCGGAGATCTTCTTGATGCGCGACAGCGGCCTGGTCTCGATCGCGCCGAACTTGGCAAAGTCCACTACCGGCATCGCCAATACCTGCAATCCGTTGCCGCCTGCGGTTCCACGCGGTTGCACGAGCGCCGCTTTGACAAAGTTCTGCACGTCGTCTTTGGTGACACGGCCTTTCTCGCCGCTTCCTTTGACTTGTGCGATCTGCACACCGAGTTCGCGCGCGAAACGGCGTATCGCGGGGCTGGCGTGGGCTAACCCCTCCCGGCCTCCCCTTGTCAGGGGAGGAGAGGGCGCGGCTCCCTCCCCTGACAAGGGGAGGGCTGGGGAGGGGTTGGGGGTTTGAGCAACTAAAGCTGAGGTTGCTTTTGCGGCAACTGCGGGTTGCTGTTTGGAGTGCGCAGACTCGTCTGCGCTTTTCAATGGGGGCTGAGCTACACCTTGTGAAGGCGCAGACGAGTCTGCGCACTCCATAACTAAAATCACCGACCCTTGCGACACCTTGTCGCCGACCTTGACCTTCATCTCCTTGATCACGCCGGCATACGGCGACGGCACGTCCATCGCCGCCTTGTCGGTTTCCAGCGTGACCAGGTTATCCTCGGCGTTGATCTTGTCGCCTGCCTTGACCATCACCTCGATGATGTTCACGTCCTTGAAGTCGCCGATGTCCGGCACCAATACTTGTTTTATTTCGGCCACAGTGTCTCTCTCTTAACCTTGAACAGCCGTTAAACAGTCGTCGGGTTGGGTTTGTCGGGATTGATGTCATACAGCTTGATCGCCTTGCTGACCTCGCCGGTTTTGATGGTGCCCTCATCGGCCAGCGCCTTCAATGCGGCTATCGCGATGTAGTGACGATCAACTTCAAAGAACTTGCGCAGCTTCTTGCGGGTGTCGGAACGGCCGAAGCCGTCCGTGCCCAGCACCTTGTAATGCCCGGGCAGGAAGCCGCGGATCTGGTCGGCGAACGAGCGCATGTAATCGGTCGCGGCGATCACCGGGCCGCTGCGTCCGCTCAGACATTGCTCGACATAGCTGGTACGCGGTTTGGCTTCCGGATGCAGCATGTTCCAGCGTTCGCAATCCAATCCCTCGCGGCGCAACTCGGTAAAGCTGGTCACGCTCCAGATATCCGATGCGACGCCGAAGTCTTTCTCCAGCAAGTCTGCCGCCGCGATGACTTCGCGCAGAATAGTGCCGCTGCCCAATAATTGGACTTTGGGTTTTTTCCCTTCCCCCTTATCCCTTCCCCCTTCACTAAAGAGGTACATCCCCTTGATGATGCCTTCCTCCGCACCCTTTGGCATCGCCGGATGAGCATAATTCTCGTTCATCACCGTGAGGTAGTAGAACACATCCTGTTGCTCGACATACATGCGGCGCATGCCGTCATGAATGATCACCGCGAGTTCGTAGGCGAAGGTCGGGTCGTAGGACACGCAATTCGGAATGGTCGCCGACATCAGGTGGCTGTGGCCGTCCTCATGCTGCAAGCCTTCGCCGTTCAGTGTGGTGCGTCCCGCCGTGCCGCCGAGCAAAAAACCGCGCGCCAGCATGTCGCCCGCCGCCCAGGCCAGGTCGCCGACGCGCTGGAAGCCGAACATCGAGTAATAGATATAGAACGGGATCGTCGCCGCGCCGTGGTTCGCATAAGACGTTGCGGCGGCGATCCACGAGGACATCGCGCCCGCCTCGTTGATGCCTTCCTGCAGAATCTGGCCGTTTTTGTCTTCCTTGTAGAACATCAACTGGTCGGCATCCTGCGGGGTATAAAGCTGCCCGACCTGCGAAAAAATGCCGATCTGGCGGAACAGCCCGTCCATGCCGAAAGTGCGCGATTCGTCCGGCACGATCGGCACGATCAGCTTGCCAATGTTCTTGTCCTTGACCAGGATACCGAGCAGGCGCATGAACGCCATCGTGGTGGAAATCTCGCGGTCTTCGGTGCCTTTCAGCAGCACATCGAACGCATCAAGGCCCGGCACCATCAGGCACTCATCGACCGGCTTGCGCGCCGGAACCGTGCCCATCGTCTTGCCTCGCTCCATGAGATATTTTATTTCCAGGCTGTCTTCGGGCGGGCGGTAGAAATTCAGGCTTTCCACCTGCGCGTCGGTCAGCGGAATATTGAAACGGTCGCGGAATTTGTACAGTGAGTCCATATCCATCTTTTTCTGTTGATGGGTCGGGTTCTGCGCCTCGCCGGATGCACCCATGCCGTAACCCTTCACGGTCTTGGCGAGAATCACCGTCGGCTGGCCGGTATGTTTGACGGCTTCCGCATAGGCCGCGAACACTTTGTACGGATCGTGGCCGCCGCGATTCAGCCGCCAGATTTCATCGTCGGACATGTCCGCGACCATCTCCAGCAGCTCCGGATATTTGCCGAAAAAATGCTCGCGCACATAGGCGCCGTCCCTAGCCTTGTAGGTCTGGTATTCGCCGTCCACCACTTCCTGCATGCGTTGTTGCAGCAGGCCATTCTTGTCCTTGGCGAACAAGCGATCCCAATGCCTGCCCCAAACTATCTTGATGACATTCCAGCCCGCGCCGCGGAACACACCTTCCAGTTCCTGGATGATCTTGCCGTTGCCGCGCACCGGCCCGTCGAGCCGTTGCAGATTGCAATTGACGACGAAAATCAGGTTGTCGAGAGTCTCGCGCCCCGCCAGCGAAATCGCGCCCAACGATTCAGGTTCGTCGGTTTCACCGTCGCCGAGGAAGGCCCACACCTTGCGCCCTGCGGTTTGCGCGATGCCTCGATATTCCAGATAGCGCATGAAACGCGCCTGGTAAATCGCCATCAGCGGCCCCAGCCCCATCGATACAGTGGAGAACTGCCAGAAGTCCGGCATCAGCCACGGATGCGGGTAAGAGGACAAACCGTTACCATCCGCTTCCTGGCGGAATTTGTACATCTGCGCCTCGCTGAGCCGCCCTTCGAGGAAGGCGCGCGCATACATGCCGGGTGAAGAGTGTCCCTGAAAATAAATCAGGTCTCCGCCGTGGTCTTCGGTTACGCCATGGAAAAAGTGATTGAACGCCACATCGTATAAAGTCGCCGCCGAAGCAAAAGTGGCGATGTGCCCGCCCAGTTCGGAAGAATCGCGGTTGGCATTCAGCACCAGCGCCATCGCGTTCCAGCGCGTCACGGCGCGGATGCGATGTTCCAGTTCATGATTGCCGGCGGAGCGCTGCTCCTTCTCCAGCGGGATGGTGTTGCAATACGGCGTAGTCGCGCTGAATGGCACGCCGGCGCCGGAACTGCGCGCCTTGTCGATCAACTGGTCAAGCAGAAAATGCGCACGCTCCGCGCCTTCGTTTTCCAGCACCGACTCGAGTGCATCCAGCCACTCCCGGGTTTCTTGCGGATCGTAATCAGGTAATGATGCCATCTCTCTATCTACTTCCTTTGTTGTTATACGAACCCCTCTCTCCGGCCATCGCCCGGCGATGGGGAAATCCCCTCTCCCGCTTGCGGGAGAGGGTTAGGGAGAGGGGGAGAACTGCTTAAATCATGCTACGCAATGCAGCGTTTCCTCTTCGGTGATGATCCACTAGACTTTTACATCTGTCGATTCCTGCGGGAGCAACCGTAGGGTGGGCTGTGCCCACCATGTCGGGCGTAGCCCGACCTACATTTGGTTCCGGCTCGTCCGGCTTAAGGGTTCCCTTATTCCGAGCAAGCGATTATTTCTTGCTCGGTGATTATCCATCCGACTTTCACGTCCGTCGCTTCCTGCGGAATTTGTTCGACGATTTGCAGCGCGAACGCCGCGGCGGCCAATGCGGGCCGATGTGCCATGCGTGCCAGCAGCTTGTCGTAAAATCCCCCGCCGTAACCCAGTCGTGCGCCGTTTCTACTGAAGGCCACACCCGGTAATAGTGCGAATTCTACCTCATTTGGCGTTTTCAGCTTTTCACAGCGTTCGACTATCGGCTCGCGTATTCCCCACAAGCCGGGCGCCAACTGGTTTTCCAAATCATCCACCCAATACAGGTCGAGCTGGTTGGTATGGTGGTTCACCCGAGGCAACGCCAGTTTTTTGCCTTCCGCCAACACCTGTTGTATCCATGATTCGCTGGCAAACTCCGCGCCGAAATTCATGTAGCCCAGCACGGCACCGGCCTGCCGATATTCGGGCAGTTTCAATAAATGGTTGGTAATTGCCGCGCTGTGCGCGGCACGCGTGTCAGCAGGAAGCTGCTCGCGCAATGCGAGGATAGATTTTCTGATTACTTGCTTCATTTTAGAAATAGCGTATCTTGTGTATCAAAGCTGTGAGCGAAATTCGGCCCCGCGCCGTGTGAACCTTCGGGGTTCCTATACTCATGGTTTTCTCCATTCCGCCTTCAAAACATTTTCGTTGCAATTCATCTTTTGATTCGTTAAACTATTTGCAAATGGATTGGGACTACTCGGTCGGCGCTGGGCTTCTGGGACAACTCGGAGGCCCTTCTGCTTTTCTAGGGGAATATTTTCAGCCCCATCCCTGATTTGTTACCCCCTCCATCGCGGTAAAACTTCCCATCTAACACTTCCATCGCACGGTTCTGTTGACTCGGGCGCAACACGGACACGCCGATTGGCCGCGCTGTCAGATCCGCAAACTGCATCCCCTCCGAATTCGTCCTCTTGTCGGCGATAATCATGTCGAACGGCAGCGGCTTATGAAAGAAATTCGCACCATCGCAGATACGCCGGAATTCCAGCTCAAGCTCTTTGTCTTCCTTCGCTCCGCGCGCCTCCTTGCCAAGTTTCGCAAACGCCCCTCTCTTCTTGCGGATGTCAATCTCGTGCAAGATCACCATATCGTGTCAGAAGGTGGCAAACTTCAGCTTGCGCACCGCCGATGTCATCGCACCCGCGTAAACGTCCTTGCGAAAGATACAGAACGACAGGACGAACACGGGATATTCCTGATCGATAGATTCGATGCTATGATCTCCGCTCTCATCCACATAGACGATGTAGTCGCTGAACATAGGTGCTGTGCTTGGACTCATGACTTGCCTTCTTTCCAATAGATGCTGCTCAAAGTGCGCCTGGATAAAATAACCAGTATCGTGGCGCTCAAACTACTTCTGATCATCGTTCTTCAGTAGTTTCTTGGCCTTGCCTTCTATAGCGCGCTTAAGCTTCCCGCAGCTTTTCTTGATGTCTGCCGCAAGCAGCATTCCATTGGCCCGAAGCTTGTCGTAGTCCTTCACGAAAGCATACGCACCACCCCCAGTAGCAACCACATACACCAGCAGGTCTAGCGATCCTTGTTTAACTTCCCGGCATTCCGCGCGAGCCTTGCCTGCCCCAAAGCGGTAGTCAACCGTCGGCTGAATCTGTCCTTCTGAAATCTTTCGTATCAACGCGCGAAGCTCATCGTTAAGAGGCAGCATAGCAATGCGCGGCAATAAAACCCGCATGGACAACAAAAAAGCTTCACGCACATCGTCTTTCGCCCGAACATCCTTAAGTTCGACAATACAGCCTTCACCATAACTAACATCAGATCGCTCGTTCCATAATAGGGTCAGGGTGTCGATCCATTCTTTCAGCGCCTTCTTCGCTTCCGCAGCATCACTGAGAGGCTTCTCCTGATGAGCGATGCGCGTATTGCGAAAGTCGTTTACAGACTGTATAGCGGTGAACTGATCACGCGCACCCGGATACCTGAACTCATCTTTGATGGCATCAAATACACCTGTCAGCGCATTCTTGTCGTTCAAGGCGAAGTCGAAGCAATTCCTGAGCAACCCGAGCGGCGAAACGCCGGTCTTGTACACCAATGTCTTTTGCAGATTCCGCGCAAGCTCCTGGTAGTGGCGGTGCGTTTTAGCATCGGCCTTGCCGAGGTACGGCTCGAACCATGCCTTCTGTTCTGGTGCCGTTGTCGGCATCGCACCGTTAAGCTTCTGGATCACAAGTCCCTTTGCAGACTCGTCGATCACCCCAAGCAAGGACGTAAATGCCGGAGCATAGTTGGTGCCTGCCTTCTTCTCGAAAAACAGGAACAGCGATACCGCCTCTTCCACGGCCTTCCTCAGTCGTTCCGGCAGGTCTAACAGCATCGCTTCATCAATGAGGCCGGTAGCAGCAGCCTGATCGAGCTCTGCCTCCACAGTCCCGGTCGCAAACAAGGGCAACGTTCCCTGCACCACTTCAGCCATCGTGAGGTCGTGCAGTGCTGGCACACACATACGCACCAGTTCGGCGAAGCTCGTGCCCTGAAATCGCTGGTACACGCCCTCCGGCACGTAGACATAACTCCACTTCGCGGTCTTCGTGCTTGCCGCCTTGCACCACTCAACGGCAGCGCGCGCCTTTGCCGACACATACCGGTCAACCTGCCCCTTCGTTTCAACCAAAAAACATTCCGCGCCGATTCGCACAAAGAAGTCCGGCGTGTAGAACGCCAGCCTTTGGCCTTCTGCCAAGTAGTCAATGCGCAAAGCCTGCGGGCCTGCGTTCTTCGCAAAAGCAGAGACATCGCTCGCCTTGCTCAGAAACTCGGTTAGCGCCTGTTCCAGCGAGCGGTTGCATGGCACCAGATTGAATTGCGTCCGCGCAGAAATCAACACCGGGTGCCGCTCATTTGCGGTGACCTGGAATGGCCTCCAAGTCGAGAGCCGCATCGGCTGTGCCTCCAGCACGCGCATCTGCTGCTTCACCGTCTTCTTGCGAATCAGCGGCACGAATACCGCACGCACATGTTCCCGCACATCGCTATCTGACAAGCGCTGCACAACGCGCAGGTCAAAAATTGACTGCCCCGTCCCGAAAAGCATTTGCTCAAAAAATACCTGCAACAGCGGGCCAAGCACTTGATGTGTGCCTTTCACCTTGCAGATGTATTCCAGTTCCTGCTCGAAAAAGCTGATGGCACCCACGCCGGATTCGAGCAACGTAAGATTGACCTTCATCTGCTCGACCACTTCGCCCGTAATCAGATGCCGCCCTTCGTAGGGTACCTCGGTGGGGCCGACTTCACCCAGCGGGAGCGGCTTGAATGGCGCGAAGGCTTCGCGAATCTCTGCTTCGCTGATTGGGCTCAGCGTCGCCAGCGTTTGCGCGCCTGCGGTGAGCCGGGGAATCGCAATGTCGAGCGCCTCGATGTCTTTCTTCGGATCGGGGAAGATCGACACCGTGGTGCTTGGCACCTTGTCAACATCAACGATCTCGATGAACATGCCTTCCTGCGCCAGCTCTTCGCGATAAAGTTTGGCGAACGCCTCGTGTTCGATGACCGCAACCACCTCGTTCGCCTGCCCCGGCGGTGTCATGCGCCGCAGCCCGCGACCCAGCGTCTGCTCGGGAAGAATTCCCGCCTTCGACGTGTATGCCCGTAGCGGAACAATCGTCGTCACATTGCGCACATCCCAGCCCTCGCGCAGCATCAGCACCGAAACGATGCAGTAATAGGGGCTGCTATCTGAATCCAGATCACGGCTGAGCTTGCGCAGTTCCTTCAAGTCTTCGTCGCTGATCTCTTTTTCGTTCTCGACAAACTCCTGGCGCTTGTTCGTGCCGCTGCCAACGCTTTTCACCTTCCCCTTGAGCCGGGTATGCAAGTTGAGCGTCCGTCCGTTCAATTCCTTGAACAAATCGTCGCCACCCAGCCGCGCGGCGATCTGATCCGCCGCCGTCGTGTCTTCGCACATCACGAACAGCAGCGGCTTTTTGCCGCTCTTGGACCATTCCTCGTTGCTCTTCAGCCAGCGCTGATAACCCAATTTCAGATGCGCCTCATAGCGATACGAGGCGTTGTCTGTCGCCTGCTCAATGAGGTTGCCTGCGCGCCCGATGATCGGTGTCTTGACGATGCCCGCATCCACCGCCTCGCCCAGCGGCGTGTCACAGATGATGTGCTTGAAGTAGTTGGCCTTGTTATCCTTCGGCGTCGCGCTGAAATCCAGTTGTGCCGTTAGCCCGTCCCCGCCACGCTTGAGGCAGGTCTCATGTAAGAAGGTAATTGCCTCGTTCCATGCCGAATCCGGGTCCCAGACGTGGTGCGCCTCGTCGTTCAACACCATCAGCCGGGGGTGTGCGGTGATCCGGTCGCGCAATTCCGCGCCGGTATCCAACGCCTTGGCCTTCGATACCGCTGGCCCCATCCAATCGAACGCCTCATCGTCGCTCTTCTTGCGTTTCGATGTATCGAACAGGCGGTGAATGTTGGTGAGATACAGCACGGCTCCCGTGGCCGCGCCGCTTGCTTCATCCTGCAGCACGGTAGTCAGGTTCCAGTCGCCGCGCCATTCCACCGGGATCAGCGGGTCTTTATCGAAGATGTCCAGCCCGCCGCCCTCGGGCTTGAAATCTTCCTTCAAGCGTTCGAACACCGTCAGGTTCGGCGCGATCACCACGAAATGCCGCGCCATCGGTGAGTCACTCTCGCGCAGCGCGTGGAAATAGCTCCACACAATCGCCAAGCTCATCACCTTGGTTTTGCCAGAGCCAGTGGCCATCTTGAAAGCGTAACGGCACAAGGCATCCTCTTCCTCAGTAATGCCCAATGCTGCCGCTTCCGCCTGCGTACCGCCGAACTCGGCGATCAGTTGCGACAGCCGCTCAGTGCGGCGCACCTCTTTCAAGTAGATCAGCGTCTCGATGGCTTCGCGCTGGCAGAAGTAATAGCGGAACTCGATTTCGTTGCCGCCTGTCAGCACCCGGTGCGAGCGCCCGAACCAGTGATTGAGCAATTGCCGCGAGGTGTCGCTGGCGCCATAGTAATAATTGTCGCGCCAGCCCTTCACCTCTGCGCGCAGGTTCTGCACCATGCCCGCATTGATGGGCGAAGGTCGGCGCTGATTTTGCACCACTGCGCCTTCGCCGCTTGCTGCCCTCACACGATGTCTGTTGGGTTCTTCCCATGCCTCGAACAGTGGTTCCAGGGCGTCGGCCTTGACCGTGATTTCTTCAGACATGTGTCTGCTCCTTGTTTTCGCGCGCAGAGGCTGCATGGCGAGGGCCGAACATGAGCTGCATCAGCTCATCGGCCACAAAAAGCCGGTTCCGTTTCTGCCCCGTAATCTCCCGCAATAACCCCTGAGTGATCCAGAATTCCACCCCTTTGTTGACGTTGTTAAAACTCTCCCCGGATTGCCCGCAAAAGCGGCTGATGGAAAACACGGGGTTCCCGAAAAGCTCGTCAAGGATGAGAGCCGCCGTCTGCGGCACCCTTTTTGCGTGCTTCAGGCTCTCGCGGTGGTGCTCATACAAACGCAGCACCGTTTGCGTGTCGGCCAGCGCCGCCTTGGCCTGCGTGCGCACACCGCGCAGAAAATATTCCAGCCACTCGCGCCATTGCCCCTTTTGGCTGACTGCCAGCAGACACCGGTAATAATCATCCCGCGTTTCGTCGAAGAACCCCGACAAATAAAGCAGGGGCTGCGACAGATAGCCGCCGGAACAGAGAAAAAGCGTAATCAGCATGCGTCCGATGCGCCCATTGCCATCAAGAAACGGGTGTATTGCCTCGAACTGATAGTGCATAAACGCGCACTTCACCAGCACCGGTTCCGGTGTGTCGGCGTGCAGGTAATTTTCCCAGTCGCCGAGGGCGCGCTGCATCTCATCCGGCGGCGGGGGTACAAAGGTGGCCTCAGCCAGCGTTGCGCCAGGCGGGCCGATCCAGTTCTGGCTGCGACGGTATTCTCCCGGTGTCTTGGAAACTTCCCCACCACGCACACCGCTCAGCAGAAGTCCATGCAGTTCGCAGATCAGGCGGCTGCTTATGGGAAGTTCCGCAAGCCGTTTAAGTCCACTTTCCATTGCACGCACATAGTTCGCCACTTCCCTCACATCCGGGCGGCTCGGCTCCTCATCCGGTTGGGCTTCAAACATCGCCAATTCGCCCATGTCCGCGATGGTGTTCTCGATGCGCGAGCTGAGAATGGCTTCCCGTCTGAGGTAGGGACGAATCAGCAGGTGTGGATTGGGCAACAACTGCCCCGCGCCGGATAACTCCGCCAAGGCGCGGTCGGCTTCGGACAACAATCCGGCCAGTGCCCAGTCCACCTCCAGTTTGGGGGGCAACGGTGCGGGATAGAATGCCCAGTAACCCGTCATCGTCCGCCGACAGGTTCCCGCCTTATCCGAACTAAAATCTTCCGGTTTCATAAGATGCCCAAGTTTATTTCAATGCAACATGCAGACGCTATATTGAATTGAACCTTAGTTAAATGCAATACTGGTGCATCGTAATGCACTGAAACGTGGCCTCGCTTGAGGGGAGGCAGTCACACCTCCACCGTCAGCGTCATGCTGGTGTCGCAGCCGAACACATCCACCACCTTCACGCAGATAGTGTGCTTGCCCGGCGCGTCGTATATATGCCCGGCATCGCTCACGGTGCGCAGGCTGCGGTCTTTGCGCGTGCGGTAGTCCTGCCAATCGTGGTGAAAAGGCTGGCCCGGCTGCCAGTCGAAATCCACCGCCCAGAAATCAATGAAGTCAAAACCGCTCTTGACGGCACGCTCCTTGAGCGCCTCAAGCTCCTTGCTCGGCACTTCGGCCAGCGAGGGAAGGAATTGGGTGAGCTTCACTTCGACGAGAGTCTTGCCGCCATCCTTGCGTTTGACCACATCCGCTTCCAGTGCGGCCATTTCGAGGAATGGCGGCGGACTCTTGCGGTTCTTCTCCATGATTTCGCGCGGGATGGGTATCAGCTTGAGCTTCACTCCCAATTCGGCCTCGAGCGCCAGACAATACTGGCGCAGCTCCATCTCGAATTCCCATGCCAGACAGTATGCCTCGCGCCCGCCCGTAGCCGCCACTGCCTCGGCTACGGCGCGCGCTTCTTCGCGGGTGAAAATGCTGTCAATGCCGTCAACGTGGCAGAACGCGCCGGCTTTGCGGCCATGTAATAGCGGGTTAGCCGAATTGGCGAGGACTTCCGCCTTGAAAAACTCCAGCACGACGCGGCGATGCTCTTCGTCCGCACCTTGGAGCCGCTCCTTCTGCCACCACTGACGCTCGTAGCGGCCAAGGTTGTGAACATCAAAGGCGCGGTAGGGGTTTTCTTCCTGATGCAGATTGCGTTGCGATTCAATCAACCGCTTGCGGCTGGTGTGGATGGCGAAGCGTCCGAGGTCGGACATGATCCAGCGCCGCCCCAACCGTTCAGCTACGGCACCTGTCGTGCCGCTGCCGCAGAAAAAATCAGCAACCAGGTCACCTTCGTTGGTCGAGGCGGTAAGAATCCGCTCGGCAATGCCTTCTGGCTTCTGGGTTGCGTATCCGAGGTACTCCGTTTGATCCGCTGGCTGAAGCATTGAGATGCGCCAAACATTATCAATTTGGCGCTCAGTGCTCATGTAGGTAATTACTTTGCCGTTCTCATCTTTATCATTGACGATCTTTCCCTCTTTGAAGCTGTATTTTAGCTTCTTCAAAGGCTTATCGCGTGGCTCGGCAATCTGTTTGAACGTGTAGCCAGCTCCTCTGCTTTTCAGGTAGTAGAGGATCGTGTCCGTCGCGCGCGGAAACACCCGCTTCGTGGAGCCGTGAAGTTTGTTGTAGTAATACCAGTACACCTCGTTTTGGAAGTTTTCTTTTCCAAACACGTCATCCAGCAGGCAACGAAGCAAAGGGGACATTCTCCAGTCGCACTGAACGTAGATACTCCCCTTTTCACTCAACAGATCTTTCATGAGTGTGAGCCGCTCGAACATCATGTGCAGGTATGAGTCGGTGCCTTTGCCCCACATGTCGCGGTAAGCCACCATTTCCAGCGTGGACTGATCCTTGCCGACGGTTTCCTTGCCGTCGCCGATGGGCACGTCCATCGTGAAGTCCGCGCCCACGTCGAAGGGCGGGTCGATGTAGATGAGATCAATCTGGCCTTTGAATTCTTTCAGCAGGCTCGCCATCACCAGCTTGTTGTCGCCCCAGATCAGCCGGTTGCGCCAGGCATCGTGCTCAGCTTCCTTCTCCCGCGCTTTGTTAGTCTGCTTCTCCCACAGCGGCAACTGACCATCCGCCTCCGCGCGGCTGCGCGGCTCATCCACCGTCTCGATGCGCTGCATCGGCATCGCCAGCTCGGCCACATTCACCTCGCGCCGCCGCCCGTACTCGTCATACTTGCCTTCCCACACGAGTTCGGTGCGCATCTGCGAAAGCGGATGCGGGTTGTTGGGGCCGTAAACAAAAGGTTTGTCAGACAAGACGGGGCTCCAATATGCGATGGGCTCTGGCATCTGCGAGGACGGTAGATGTAAGTGGCAGCTTGATGTCGTCAGTCATGGTTTGTCAGTTTTCTCGTTGTTCTCTACATCACCGGGCAGTCCGTCCGCATCCTTCAGCTCCATTCTTGGCACGGCATTTTTGATGCGCTTTTCGACTTCCTTGATGTGTTCGGCTGGCGAAATCTGTTCAGGCAACGTGCCGCCGATGCGCTCGATAGCGGCGTGCACTTTTTTATTGACCTCTTCGGAATCCCAAGTCTTTCGATACGCTTCGACGTAGAATGCAGTGGCCGCAGGGTCGATGCCCCAATAGTGGCGACATAGGCGACGGTAGAGTTGCATGGCGGGTTCATATCCGCAGAAGTCGAGCAGACCATCGAGGGTGTGCTCAATGTGGCATTTATCATGGCTACGCGTGCGCAAGATAACCTCGACGAGTGGAGTGTACTCACGCACGGCCTGTTGATTGATAGAGTGAATGCTCGCAGCAAGGCCGGCGATGGATTCGATCATGTCGGGCATCTCGTTCTTAGTGATTCCCTCGGTTGCTATCGAATCTTGTTTTCATCGGCGGCTTTTTTCAGAGCATAAAGCTGTCCGATCAACACGGGAATTTCATTCTGGATAATATCCCAGACAACTTCGTTTTTGATTCCCAGATAGCCATGCACCAGGCGGTTGCGTGTGGCGATTATCTGTTTCCAGTTTATCTCGCCAGCGAAAGCGCGAATCTGATCCGGGATATGTGATGCCGCCTCACCCAACAGAATCAGGTTATGCACCGTCGCATCGTAATTGAGGCCGCTTGCCACGAATTTCTCCTGATCCATGTCATCGGTATAGGCCACGACCTTTTCGGCAAAGCCGATCATATCTGTAACATAAAAACGCCACTCCCTTTCCAATGGCTCAGACATGAATCAAGTCCTTCTCTATGTATGGTTTCAACTCAGGACGGACGACATCTTTTTGCACCAGATCAATCGGACATTCGAGCAAATCTTCCAGATAAAACTGCACGCCAAAATAACGCTTCGCCGTCGAACGGCCATCGAATTCAACCATCACGTCAATATCGCTGCCCTCCTGCGCCTCGTCGCGCGCGGTCGAGCCGAACAAGGCCAAGTCGGTGATGCCAAAACGCCGGATCAATTCCGGCTTGTGCTGGGTCAGCAATTTTAAGACTTCATCTTTGCGCATTGTTGCCTCCCACATATTTTCCAGTTCTGCGTTGGGTTACGCGGTGAAACTGCTAACCCAACCTACACAACCACGCATCGCTTTGCTTGAATTCTAGCCCAGGAACAGCCGGTACGCCGGATTGTCGCTCTCGTCCCAGTAGCGGTAGCCGAGCGTGTCGAGGAACTTGCGCAGCGCTTTTTTATCGTGGTGCGGTACCTGCATGCCGACCAGCACGCGGCCGTAGTCCGCGCCGTGGTTGCGGTAGTGGAACAGGCTGATGTTCCAGTTGTGGTTCATGCTGTTCAGGAAGTTCATCAGCGCGCCGGGGCGTTCGGGGAACTCGAAGCGGAACATGATCTCGTCCTTGACCTCCGGAGCGTGCCCGCCGACCAGATGGCGCAGATGCAGCTTGGCCATTTCATTGTCGCTCAGATTCAGCGTGGCGAGTTTGTTGTGCCGCAACTTGTCCACCAGCTCGGCGGTCTCCGACTGGTTGCGCACCTGGATGCCGACAAACACCTGCGCTGCTTTCGGGTCGGCGTAGCGGTAGTTGAATTCGGTGATGTTGCGCTTGCCGAGCAGCGCGCAGAATTTGCGGAAGCTGCCGGGGGTTTCGGGGATCGTGACGGCGAGTATCGCCTCGCGTTGTTCGCCGATCTCGGCACGTTCCGCGACGAAACGCAGCCGGTCGAAGTTCATGTTCGCACCAGAGGCGATGGCGACCAGTGTTTCGCCTTTGAGTTTTCTGCGCGCGGCGTACAGCTTGGCTCCGGCGATGGCGAGCGCGCCCGCCGGTTCGAGGATAGAGCGCGTGTCTTCGAACACGTCCTTGATCGCGGCGCAGGTGGCATCGGTATCCACAAGCACGATCTCATCCACCAGCTTGCGGCACAGCCGGAAAGTCTCCGTGCCGACCTGCTTCACCGCCACGCCATCGGCGAACAGCCCGACATGGTCGAGTGTGATGCGCCGTTTGGCTTTTACGGAGCGATACATGGCATCGGAATCCACCGGCTGCACACCGATGATCCTGATCTCGGGGCGCAATTGTTTGACGTAAGCCGCCACGCCGGAGATCAGCCCGCCGCCGCCGATGGCGACGAAGATCGCGTGGATAGGCTGGGTATGCTGGCGCAATATTTCCATCGCGATGGTGCCTTGTCCGGCGATCACATCGGGGTCGTCGTAGGGATGCACGAAGGTCAGCTTGTCCTTCTTCTCCAGTTCCAGCGCGTGTTGATAGGCATCTGAATACGAATCACCGTCCAGTACCACTTTCGCACCGCGGCTGGCCACCGCCTGGATCTTGATCTGCGGCGTGGTGGCCGGCATCACGATGACGGCTTTGCAGCCGAGTTTTTGCGCGGAAAGCGCCACGCCCTGTGCGTGGTTCCCCGCCGAGGCGGTGATCACGCCGCGTTTGAGCTGCATGGGGGTGAGCTGCGCCATCTTGTTGTACGCACCGCGCAGCTTGAACGAGAACACCGGCTGCATGTCCTCGCGCTTGAGCAATACCGTGTTGCCGGTGCGCGCAGACAGGTTGGGCGCCGGTTCCAGCGGGCTTTCGATCGCCACGTCGTAGACGCGCGCGTTGAGGATGCGTTTCAAATATCCGTTCATGATTTATCTTGACTGAAAAATACGCGCGCAGATTAGCATAAAAACACTGCGTAACCCTTGCGACATAAGCGAAAATCGGTTCAAATGCCGCGCATGGAAAAGATTGATCCACATGGCATCGATATACAGACGCAGGTGAACTACCTGCCGGAGCAATCCGATGAGGCGGGCAATCGTTTCGTGTTTTCCTATACCATCACCATCACCAATCTCGGCAGGGCGCCCGCCAAGCTCATAAGCCGTCATTGGATCATCACCGATGCCCACCACCATGTGCAGGAAGTGCGCGGGCAGGGCGTGGTGGGCGAGCAGCCGTTGCTCAAGCCGAGCCAGAGCTTTGAATATACCAGCGGCACGGTTCTGGCCACGCAGGTCGGCACGATGCGCGGCAGCTACCAGATGCAGGCCGAGGACGGCACGCAGTTCGAGATCGAGATCCCGCAATTCGTGTTGAGTGTGCCGCGTGTATTGCATTAACTATTTTTCCGGTGCACGATTTGTAGGGGCACGGCGCGCCGTGCCCCTACTGTTAATTATTCTTGCTGCCTGCACCTCGCCCAAACCCCCGGTCGTGCCGCCGGCCGCAGATGTTGCGCCCTACACGCCGTTTGCGGTAAGCAAGTGGGAGATGCTGCCGGATTGGCAGACGATAGATCTGCAACCGACCTGGGCGGCTTTTTGGCAAAGCTGCAATGCGCTCAGGAACAAGCCCGGTTGGCAGCCGGTCTGCGTGCGTGCCGACGGGTTGACGCAGCCGGACAATCTCTCGCTGCGCGCCTTTTTCGAGGAAGGCTTCACGCCCTATCAGGTGTTCAATCCGGATGGTACTTCGCAGGGGTTGATCACCGGCTATTATGAACCCAGGCTCTATGGCAATCGCGTCAAGACCGCGCGTTTCCGGTATCCGCTGTACGGTGTGCCGGATGATCTGCTGACCATCGATCTGAGCGAGGTATATCCGCAATTGAAGGACCTGCGTTTGCGCGGACGGATGCAAGGCAATCGTATCGTGCCTTATTACAACCGCGGCGAGATCGATAACGGCAAGGCCCCGCTGCAGGGACGCGAATTATTCTGGGTGGACAACGCGGTCGAGTTGTTCTTTCTGCAGATCCAGGGTTCCGGACGCATCGAATTGCCGGACGGCAGCATGGTGAAAGTCGGTTACGCCGAACAGAACGGGCATCCTTACACCTCGATCGGCAAGAAACTGGTCGAAATGGGCGCGTTCAAAATCGAAGAGTCCTCGATGCAGAACATCAAGCTGTGGGCGGAGAAAAATCCAGGCAAACTGCAAAGCATGCTGGAACAGAACCCCAGCTACGTGTTCTTCCGCGAATTGCCCAATGAACTCCCCGCTCCGCTGGGCGCATTGGGTGTGCCGCTGACCAATGAATACAGCCTGGCGGTGGATGCGCGCACCATCCCCCTCGGTGCCCCGGTGTTTCTCTCCACTACTTACCCGAACACCGCCGAGCCGTTGAACCGCCTGATGCTGGCCCAGGATACCGGCGGCGCGATCAAGGGAGCGGTGCGCGGCGATTTCTTCTGGGGTTTTGGCGAACAAGCGGGGGCTCAGGCGGGCCGAATGAAACAGACCGGGCAGATGTGGGTGTTGTTTCCCAGGGGCGCGGAACCGGAGCTAAAACCATAGGCTGGTGGAGAGCACGTGAAGCCCGAGCATCGCAGGCAAATTCCTGCCGACGGCTACCACCCCGTTAGCCGAGGATATTGACGCAATTGCATCCACTGCGTTTGGCCGCAAGCAATTTCAGGTTGGCCTGCTCGATGAGCACCTCTTTGGCGGTCTCCTTGTTAGGCATGCGCTGGATGCCACCGATGCTGATGGTGACCACGCCATGGGGGGAATCCTGATGCGGGATATTGAGCATGCGCACCTGCTCGCAAAGCTTCCCGGTGTGCTGATGCAGGCCCTCAAGATTGGATGAGAATGACACCACGGCAAATTCTTCGCCGCTGTATCGTGCTGCACAATCCGACGTGCGCCTGAATGAATTGGCGATGCAATTGCCCACCTTGCGCAGACATTCTTCCCCCACAGATTGCCCGTATCGCTCATTGAACTGTTTGAAATGATCCAGATCGATCAGCAATACCGACAATTCGCTGTGGATGCGTTTCGCGATGGATAGCAGGGTGGAAAATCGCTCATCGAAGTGGTGGCGGTTGCTGATCCCGGCTACCGGATCGGTGTTGGTCAAGGCGCTCAGTTGTTGCTCGAGCAAAATTCTGGCGGTCACGTCTTTATGGATGCCGATGAAATGGGTGAGCATGCCGCTGTCATCATGCACCGGGGAGATGCTGAGTTCATTCCAGTACATCGATCCATCCTTGCGGTAATTACGCAGTGTGGCGACACACCCTTCTCCTTTGGTGATAGCCGAACGGATCACGGCAAGCCCGGATTGATGGTCGTCACTCGCCTGAAACACCCGGAAATTCTTGCCGACGACTTCGGCAGAGGTGTAACCGGTCAGTCTTTCAAAGCCATGGTTGACATAGATCAGCGGGAAACCGCTCTGTTGGGCATCGATGATGGCAATGCCATCGTGCGACGTGTTGATGGCTTTGGCGAGCAGGTGTTGAGAAATATTTGCTGTGGCATTCATGATGTGCCCTACTTTTTAGGTTGGTTCAGATTTTTTTCCAGTTCTTCAGCAGGTAAATACCCAGGGGTTTGCAGACCATTGGCAAAAATGATGTTAGGCGTGCCATTGACGCGGAGTTTTTGGCCCAACGCCTTGACCTGGTCGGTCTGTGGCGTGTCACATGAGGCTTGCGCTGGTGCGATACCGTTCAGCATCCAGTCGTCCCACGCCTTGACCGGGTTTGTTGAGCAAAGCACATTGCGCACGATTTCGTCCGAGCCCGGAAAAATCGGGAAAAGAAAGCTGTATATCGTGACATCGGTGACCTTGGTAAATTCCTTCTCCAGCCGCTTGCAGAAACTGCAATTCGGATCGGTGAATTGTGCCAGTTTGCGCTTGCCGTTGCCCTTCACTTTTTTCACCGCAAGTTCCAGCGGCAGCTTGTCGAAATCGATCGCGAATAACACCTGGCGCCGCTCCTCGCTCATGTTGCGGCGGCTTTTTGCCTCGATCACATTGCCGTCGAACAGGTATAGCCCCTTTGCATCGGTGTACAACAGTTGGCCGTCAACGACAATCTCATACAGCCCGGAATATGGCGTGATGACGATATGTTCGAGCTTGCCGATTTCAGGAAATTTGCTTTGCAGCGACTGACGGATTTCCTTCTCCCCGGCGTGCGCGGAAGACAACAGCGTGAACAGAAACAAGGTGATCAGTAGTTTAGTTGCGGCGTAACGCCCGCCAAGGCGGGCATTAGCCTGCTCTGAAACTTCGCTTTGCTTCGTTTTCATGGGATGCTTTCTTCGGTTAATTGTTAATTAAGGGCATGCTGCACCAGCATTTTTTTCAGCGGGGTGATGCGATTGGCGGCACTCAGCCCCAGATTGCGCACGGTACGCAGCAACGGAGCGTCATTGTTGAACAGATGTTTCAGCCCGTAAGTCGTGGCCTGCATCGCGTAGATATCTTCCTTGCGTTTCCGTTCATAACGGCGCAGCAAATGTGCGTCGCCGCAATCGTTTTGCGCGCCGCGCTCGATCAACACTTGCGCCAGTTGGCGCGCATCGCGAAAACCCATGTTCACCCCCTGTCCGGCCAGCGGGTGGATATTGTGCGCGGCATCGCCGGCCAGCGCCAGGCGCGGTGCAACGATGTGCGGCAGGGTCAGCATACGCAGCGGAAAAGCTGCGGGCGCCGTGATGATCTTCAGTTTTCCGAGCGCGTATTGCGAAGCTGCGGCGACTTGCGCGCACAGCTCATCATGCGATAGCTCAAGTAGGGGCACGTGAAACTTTTGTTCCGGCACCGGCACGGCGCGCCGTGCCGGTGCCGGAACAAAAGTTTCACGTGCCCCTACCGACCACACCATCGACACATGGTTGCCCGGCAGCGGCAGCAGCGCGAGTATACCGTCCGGCTGGAACCATTGATAAGCGATGCCGCGATGCGGCAGTTCACAGGTGAAATTGGCGATCACCCCGAGTTGCTGATAATCCACCGGCGCGGCACTGATGCCAGCCTGTTCTCGCACCCATGAATTTCGCCCATCGGCACCGATCACGAGTTTGGCACTCAGGGTGCGGCCGTCTTCCAGCGTAAGCTCGGCGGCCGTGCCGGCAAACCGGAGCGCGGCGCAAGTTGCCGGATGCAGCAGCGTCAGGTTTTCCTGTTGCTGTAATTTCTGCCACAGGGCGTGCTGCAATGCACGATTTTCCAGTATGCACGCCAGTTCTGCCACGCCGATCTGATAGGCGCTGAATTCCAGTTCCGCGCCGGTGTCGCCGAATACGCGCATCGTCTCGACCGGTGCGATGCGGCTGGGATCCAGCAGAGACCATACGCCGGATCGCTGGAGGAAACTGCGGCTGCCCGGACTGATCGCGTAGATGCGGCTATCCCAACCGGCAGCCGGCTCCGGTGCGGCCTGGCTCTCCACCAGTGCCAACGACAGCCCGCTGTCCCTGAGTGCGACGGCCAGGCTGGCTCCCACCAATCCACCGCCAATAATTACGACATCAAAATTCATGGCGGCAATCATATCATGGCGCCCATGTTTCATTTATAATCGCACCCCCTCGCTGAACTCTCCCTGCGAAAAATATCAAGATGCGTATCGGGCCGTATAAACTGAAAAACAATCTCATTGTTGCCCCGATGGCGGGAGTGACCGATCGCCCTTTCCGCATGTTGTGCAAGCGCATGGGTGCGGGCATGGCGGTGAGCGAGATGGTCGCGTCCAACTCGCTGTTGTACGGTTCGGAAAAAACCAGGCGCCGCGCCAACCATGAAGGCGAGGCCGATCCGATCTCGGTGCAGATCGTCGGGGCCGACCCCGGTATGCTGGCGCAGGCCGCCAGATACAATGTCGATCGCGGCGCGCAGATCATCGACATCAACATGGGTTGCCCGGCCAGGAAGATCTGCAACGTGATGGCTGGTTCCGCGCTGTTGCAGAACGAACCCTTGGTCGCCCGGTTGCTGGAAGCGGTAGTCGGCGCGGTGGACGTGCCGGTCACATTGAAGATACGCACCGGCTGGGACAAGCAGAATCGCAACGCGATACGCATCGCCAGGATAGCCGAAGCGTCCGGCATCCAGGCGCTGGCGATACATGGCCGCACCCGCGCCTGCGCCTACACCGGCGATGCCGAGTACGACACCATCGCGGCGGTCAAGGCCAGCGTGAACATCCCCATCATCGCCAACGGTGACATCACCACCCCGGAAAAAGCGCGGCACGTGTTGCAGTATTCCGGTGCGGATGCGGTGATGATAGGCCGTGCAGCGCAGGGTCGCCCGTGGCTGTTCCGCGAGATCGAGCATTTCCTCAGGACCGGCGAGCACCTGCCGCAACCGGAGGTCGGCGAGATCCATCGCGTGCTGGTGGCCCACGTGCTGGATCTGTACGACTTCTACGGCGAGCACACCGGATTGCGTGTGGCGCGCAAACACATCTCCTGGTACACCAAGGGGCTGGCCGGTTCGGCGCACTTCAGGCATCGCATGAATCAACTGGAAAGCCCTGCCGGACAGTTGGCGGCAGTGGGCGAATTTTTTGCAGAACAAGCGCAGCGTGGTCTACAGTTGCATTACGTCGAGGGTTTAGCGGCATGAGCGATGGTTTGATCAACGAGAACGAGATGGCGCGCTACGTGCGCAAGGCACTCAAGGAATATTTCAAGGACCTTGACGGCGAGGAACCCTGCTGCGAGATGTATGACATGGTGATGAACTGCGTCGAGAAGCCGCTGCTCGAAATGGTGCTGGAGCAAGTCGGTGGCAATCAGACCCGCGCCGCAGAGATGCTCGGCATCAACCGCAATACCTTGCGCAAAAAGATGCTGGAGCACGGCATAGCGTAGGTCGGGCTATGCCCGACATGTCGGGTGGAACCCGACCTACTATCTACCCTCATTTATTTTCATTGGAACCATCATGGCAGCAATCAAACAGGCACTCATCAGCGTGTCGGATAAATCCGGCGTTCTCGAATTCGCGCAGGGCTTGAACCAGCTTGGCGTAAAGATACTCTCCACCGGCGGCACGGCAAAACTCTTCGCCGACAACGGCATCCCGGTCACCGAGGTGGCTGACTACACCGGCTTTCCCGAAATGCTGGACGGGCGCGTCAAGACGCTGCAACCGAAAGTTCACGCGGGCATCCTGGCTCGGCGCGACCTGCCGGAACATGTCGCCACGCTCAAGAAACATGACATCCCGACCATCGATCTGGTCGTGGTGAACCTGTATCCGTTCGCGGCGACCGTCGCCAAACCGGGCTGCACATTGGAAGATGCCATCGAGAACATCGACATCGGCGGCCCGACCATGGTGCGCGCGGCGGCGAAGAACCACGGCCATGTCGCCATCGTCACCGACCCGGCGGACTACGCGGATGTGCTGGCCGAGATGCAGACCAACAACGGCGCGGTGAGCGACGCAACGCGCTTCGACCTGGCGAAGAAGGCTTTCTCGCACACCGCTGCCTACGATTCCGCGATCAGCAACTATCTCACCGCGATCAATGCGGACGGCACCAGGAGCGTGTTCCCGGCACAGATCAACTTCAACTTCGCCAAGGTGCAGGACATGCGCTACGGCGAGAATCCGCATCAGCAGGCGGCGTTCTTTCGCGACCTCGATCCGGTGGCGGGCGGTATCGCCGGATATACGCAGTTGCAGGGTAAGGAGCTGAGCTACAACAACATCGGCGATGCCGATGCGGCGTGGGATCTGGTCAAGACATTCGATCAGCCGGCCTGCGTGATCGTGAAGCACGCCAACCCGTGCGGCGTGGCGATCGCCGACAGCGCGCACAGCGCCTACAAACTCGCCTATGCCACCGATACCACCTCCGCGTTCGGCGGCATCATCGCCTTCAACCGCGAACTGGATGCCGACAGCGCGGCGGAGATCACTGCGAACCAGTTCGTCGAACTGATCATCGCCCCTTCCGCTTCCGAGGCGGCGCTCAAGGTCACGGCAGCGAAGCAGAACGTGCGTGTGCTCACCGTGCCGCTGTCCAATGCGCACAACCAGTACGACTTCAAGCGCGTCAGCGGCGGCCTGCTGGTGCAGACGCCGGATGCGCTCAACGTGCAGGCAGCGCAACTCAAGACTGTAACCAGGGCACAGCCCACCAGGGAGCAGTTGCAAGACCTGCTGTTCGCCTGGCGCGTGGCGAAATATGTGAAGTCGAACGCCATCGTGTTCTGCAAGAACGGCCAGACCCTGGGCGTGGGCGCGGGGCAGATGAGCCGCGTGGACAGCACGCGCATTGCCAGCATCAAGGCCCAGAACGCCGGCTTGAGTCTGGCAGGTTCCGTGGTGTCATCCGATGCGTTCTTCCCGTTCCGCGATGGCATCGACGTGCTTGCAGCAGCCGGCGCCAAAGCGGTGATCCAACCCGGCGGTTCGATGCGCGACATGGAGGTGATCGCGGCGGCGGACGAGCATGGGATAGCGATGGTGTTCACCGGTTACAGGCATTTCAGGCATTAAACTCGGGGAAGGGATAAGGGAGAAGGGGGAAGGGTAGAGAGTGCAGAGCTCCGGTTTTACCCTTCTCCCTTCCCTCTTCCCCCTTCTCTTTTTTCTGAAGAGAGCAGCAGGATGAAAATATTAGTAATCGGTTCCGGCGGGCGCGAACACGCATTGGCTTGGCGTTTGTCTCAGGATGCCAGGATACAGAAGGTGTATGTCGCGCCGGGCAATGCCGGCACCGCTTTGGAAGACGGCCTGGAAAACGTCGCACTGCAGGGCAATGATGAATTGCTTGCCTTCGCGCAACGCGAGGATATCTATCTGACCGTGGTCGGCCCGGAAGCGCCTCTCGCGGCAGGCGTGGTGGATGTTTTCCGCGCCGCCGGGCTGAAAATATTTGGCCCGACCAAAGCGGCTGCACAACTGGAAAGCTCCAAGGATTTTGCCAAGCGTTTCATGACGCGCCACAACATTCCCACTGCTTTCTTCGAAACCTTCAGCGACGCCAAGGCAGCACATGCCTATGTGAACAAGCACGGTGCGCCCATCGTCATCAAGGCAGACGGCTTGGCGGCGGGTAAAGGCGTCGTGGTGGCAATGACGCCGGACGAGGCGCATCAGGCCATCGACATGATGCTTGCGGACAACAAGCTGGGTGATGCCGGCGCGCGCGTGGTGATCGAGGAGTTCCTGCATGGAGAAGAAGCCAGCTTCATCGTGATGGTGGACGGCAAGCATGTGCTGCCGCTGGCCACCAGCCAGGATCACAAGCGCCTGCTGGATGGCGACAACGGCCCGAACACCGGCGGCATGGGCGCGTATTCGCCCGCGCCGGTCGTGACGCCGGAGATCCATGCGCGGGTATTGCGCGAGGTGATACAACCCGTGGTGCGCGGCATGGAGCAGGAAGGCAATACCTACACCGGATTCCTCTATGCCGGGCTGATGATAGACGCACAGGGCGGCATCAAGGTGCTTGAATTCAACTGCCGCATGGGTGATCCGGAAACCCAGCCTATCATGCTGCGCCTGAAGAGCAATCTGCTGGCACTGGTCGATCACGCGGTGAACGGCACGCTCGACAAGGTCGAAGTGGAATGGGACAGGCGCACCGCGCTGGGCGTGGTGCTGGCAGCGGCGAATTATCCGGATACGCCGCGTAAAGGTGATGTCATCACCGGCCTGCCGAAAAGAGCGGATGAAGATACCCATGTATTCCATGCAGGCACGGAGCTGCGTGATGGAGAAGTGGTCACCAGCGGCGGGCGGGTGCTGTGCGTCACCGCGCTGGGCGACATGCTGAAGATGGCGCAGAAACGCGCCTACGAGATCGCCGACACCATCCATTTCGATGGTAGCCAGATGCGGCGGGATATCGGCTGGCGCGCGCTGTCTGCGCGCAAGAAATAAAAATCCATATTTCGTCGCCATACGTTGTTGCGCTCGGAAAATCTTGCTTACATATACCGACATATGCAGCGCGGCGATTTTTTCGCGCGCCTAGTCTGGCTTAGAACTCTGGATTTTTAGGAGTCTCATGTTTCGGTTTTCAATTTCAACACGCCGCATCGCCGCGCACCTCAGACGCGGCGGCCTGATCGCCTATCCCACCGAATCCTGCTACGGCCTGGGCTGCGACCCGGACAATCGCATCGCGGTGCAGCGCCTGCTCAAGCTCAAGCGGCGCCCGCAAAACAAAGGACTGATCGTCATCGCGGCTGATTACCGGCAGGTGGCACGCTATCTGCAACCGCTCACGCCAGCCGAACAGCAGCGACTCAGCGAGGCGGGCGCTCAAGCGATAACCTGTCTGATGCCGGCCCGCCGCTCCACACCACGCTGGCTGCGCGGAGCGCACGATACTCTGGCTGTGCGGCTGACCGCACATCGGCAAGCCGCACAACTATGCCGCGGTTTGAACAGTGCCTTGGTTTCCACCAGCGCCAATCGCAGCGGGCAGCATCCAGCCAGAACCTATGCGCAATGCCGGCGTTCATTCGGACGCAAGGTGTGGGTATTGCCGGGTCGCGTGGGCAAGCGCAAAAAACCTTCGACCATCAGGTCGTGGGCTGATGGTAAAATCATCCGGTGATCTGGAGTGCGCAGTCTCGACTGCGCTGTTAACCCAAATTGCCTATTAGTCTTAATTCATGCCTTGTAGGAGCCCGATTTATCGGGCGACCCAGTGCAATCGCGCAACAAGTTGCGCTCCTACGGGTGTCCGACCAAAAGTTTTTCGGACAACGGCGTTTTCTCTACTAATGGTTAATCTGGGTTTAATAAAGGATGCAGCGACACGTCGCTGCACTCCAAAGGAAACAACATGGGCAGTTTCAATTCCGCGGCCGTAAGAGAATACTTGTATGAACTGCAAGACCTGATCGTCACGCGCCTGGAACAAGTGGACGGCAAGAAATTCCGCCGCGACAGTTGGGAACGGCCGGAAGGAGGCGGCGGCAGAAGCTGCATCCTCGAGGAAGGCAACGTGCTGGAACGCGGCGGCGTGGCCTTCTCGCATGTGAAGGGCGACAAGATGCCGCCTTCCGCCACCGCGCATCGCCCCGAGCTGGCGGGCCGCCGCTGGGAAGCGATGGGCGTGTCGCTGGTGATGCATCCGCGCAACCCTTATGCCCCCACCACGCACATGAACGTGCGCATGTTCGTGGCGATGAAGGACGGCGAAGCACCGGTGTTCTGGTTCGGCGGCGGCATGGACCTGACGCCCTATTACGGCTTTGAGGAAGATGCAGTGCATTTCCATCAGGCCTGCAAGAATGCGCTTGCGCCGTTCGGTGCGGACCTGCATCCCAAGTACAAAAAATGGTGCGACGAGTATTTCTACATCAAACACCGCAACGAGCCGCGCGGTATCGGCGGCATCTTCTTCGACGACCTGAGTGTGCCGGATTTCGACACTGCATTTGCGATTCAGCAAAGCGTTGGGGATCACTTCCTGTCCGCCTACGTGCCTATCCTGGAGCGCCGCAAGGACACACCCTACGGTGAGCGCGAACGCGACTTCCAGCTTTACCGGCGCGGCCGCTATGTCGAATTCAATCTGGTGGTCGACCGCGGCACGATCTTCGGCCTGCAAACCAACGGGCGCACCGAGTCCATCCTGCTGTCCATGCCGCCGCTGGTGAAATGGCGTTATGACTGGCATCCGGAAAAGGGCACGGAGGAAGCAAAACTGTATGAGAAATTTCTGGTGCCCAGGGACTGGGTATGAAGGGAATGTGACAACCCAATCCGTAGATAGCGATTGTTTGTGAAACAAGAACCCCTCATCGGGCGACTGATGGGGGTTTTATTTTTGGCCTGACAGATGGCTTTGTTTGGCCCGGGACGGGCGGCACATATGCAGTGTGCTATGCTCCGCGCGGTTGTTCTATTGATGGTTTGTAATGAGGTTCATACTTTACTTTTTCTTGCTTGTTGCCGCTCCCGTGCTGGCGGATCAGGATGCGGATTTTCTTGCGGCGAACGATGCCTTCCGCGCCGGTGATGCGGTCAAGCTGCAACGGCTCGCGCAGCGGCTGAAAAACACACCGATCGAGGTGTACGTCAATTATTACCAGTTGCGCATGGACCTCGATAAAGCCGATGCGGGGGTGATGAAAAAATTTCTTTCCCGGCCGGAAGACACGCCGATGATCGATCGGCTTCGCGGCGAGTGGCTCAGGCTGCTCGGCAGCAGACAGCAGTGGGAACTGTTCGATGCGGAATATCCTCTTCTGCTCAACGAGGATACCGATCTGACCTGCTATATCCTGCAATCGCGCCTGCGCAACCAGGATCAGACCGCCTTGCGCGAAGCGCGCGCATTGTGGTTCAGCGGCAAGGGGCTGCCCGACAGTTGCAGCGCGCCGTTTGAAGCGGCAATATCTGCCGGCATCATCACCGGGCAGGATATCAATCAGCGATTGCGCCTGGCTCTGGAGTCGGGCAATGTCTCGCTCGCCAAACAACTTTTCTCGCGGCTGGATGGCGATCAGGCCGTGTCTTCCAGGGCTTTGGAAAGCGCTGCGGCTGATGCGCTTCGTTATCTGGACAAGCTGAGATTGGACGACACCGCGCTCTTGGCCAAGGCCGGGCCCATGACCAGGGACGGTCCGGAAATCGCACCGGCGAATACCGGCGCGGCTGACGAAGCCCGCGCTTTGTCAGTCACGGAGCAGAATTCGCCCTACCGGAAATCAGCTGCGGATCACCCGCTCACGCGCAGCCTTCCCGCGAGTGACCGGACAATAGGATTATTTTTGTCTTATCTGGAAAGCCCGGTGGGGCAGTTTCGCCCCATCGGGCCGGGCACCGAAGCTGTTCAAGAGCAGCATATCAATGCGCCGCCGGACTTTTATATAACCACAGAATATCCTTTGGAGTATCTGCTGCCCGGCCACGACCATGGCTGGCGCGACGATTTTGCGTCCGGTTGCCTGAACCTCACGGCAGTTTTGCCTGAAACTGTGTCACCTATGCTGAATGAAATATTGTCTGAGTCGCAAGTTTGCCCGGACCCCTGCGCGATCTTCGGCATTTCCGCTATCCTTTCTGCGCGGCTAAGTGGCGTGGACTCTGCCCATGACCGGCTATACCTGTCCGGCCTTCAGTTGGGCGGGCATGAAAGACCTTTATCCCGGCAGCGGATAGAAACAGCAATCCTGGAATCGATACTTGCGAATCTCCGGCCAAACATTGGCGAGCCAACCGCACATGCAGCGCCGGCCACTGGCGAAGACACCGGGCTACGTTTTCCTTCAAAAGGGGAGGGAGCGGCTGTCACCGGAGGATGGGCAGGCTGGAGCAGTCTTTGGGACCGGCTAGGGCTGGGCAAGACCGACGACCTCACAGCGAAAGCAACAGATGGCAGTTTTCTCGCGATCCCCGGGTGTGACCCCTGCGCGATTGCCGGTGAAGTCAGCACAGTGTCGCCGATGGAATGGAATCCTAAACTGGCGAGCGAAGGGCAGCGCGCTATCGTGCTGTTCGCGTTGCAGCGCCTGGCAAAACAATCTCCCGAATTGGCTGCCGCGCGCTGGATGAGGATCGCGGCCTATTTTCCTGCACCCGAGCAGCGTTATTTTTACGGCCGGCTGGCTTACGAGGCGGCACGTGATCTGGATGGGCGAGCGCTGCAATGGTACAAGGCGGCGGCAAACACGCCGCTCAGTGAGCAGCAATCTGCATGGCGGGTGCGCGCGGCACTGCGCGCGCAGGATTGGCCCGAGGTGTTGGCGAGTATCAACGCGATGAGTGAGCAGCAGCAGAGTGAGGCCGCATGGAGATACTGGAAAGCGCGCGCATTGCAGGCACTGGGTAAACCCATCGAAGCGAGGGACCTGTTCGCGCCGTTGAGCAGCGAACACCATTTTTACGGGCAATTGGCGAGCGAGGAATTGGCGGACACGCCGGTGCTGAGCCAGGCATTGTCGGCCTACAAGCCGGACAACCAGGCCATCGCGGAGATGCTGTCACTGCCGGGTATACAGCGCACCCTGGCGCTATACCGGATGGGCTTGCGCAACGAGGCACTGGAGGAATGGCGCTGGGTGATACGCAATTTCAACGATAGAGAATTGATCACCGCAGCGGAGATCGCGAGGCGCAACGAGATGTACGACCGCGCCATCGGCGCGGCAGACAAGACCGTCAGTGTGCATGATTTCGGATTGCGCTATCTCGCGCCTTATCGCGATTTGTTGCAGGAGCATATCCGCGAGCATGGTTTGGAGGAAGCGTGGGTGTATGGACTGATGCGCCAGGAGAGCCGTTTTGTCAGCAGCGCAAAATCCAGTGTCGGAGCGGCCGGGTTGATGCAGATCATGCCGGCCACGGCGCGCTGGCTGGCGAACAGGCTGGGCCTGAAAAGTTATCGCAATGCGTTGATCCACCAATTGGACACCAATCTGCGCCTGGGAACCTATTACATGAAAACGATACTTTCCCAGTTCGATGACAGCCCGGTGATGGCTACGGCGGCATACAATGCCGGACCCAGAAGGGCGCGCGAATGGCGCGGGGACAAGTCGATGGAAGGCGCGATCTATGCCGAGACCATCCCTTTCGAGGAAACGCGCGACTATGTGAAAAAGGTGCTGAGCAACACCGTGTATTACGCCAGTCAATTCAATGCGCCGTTACGCCCGCTCAAGCAGCGCCTGGGCATCGTTGCGGGCAGGGCAGAAGATAAGCTGCAATTCATACCATCCGTTCCTGAGGACCCTGCCGAACCATGAGCAATGAGCCAAAACACGCCGATGTGGCGCTTCGGGGAACAGCCAGGATTTATTGCGTGGGCGGTGCGGTGCGCGACCGGCTGCTGGGGCTGGCCGTTCAGGATCATGACTGGGTAGTGGTGGGCAGCACGCCGGAAGAAATGGTGGCACAGGGCTTCCAGCCGGTGGGCAGGGATTTCCCGGTGTTCCTGCATCCGCAGACCCATGAGGAATACGCGCTGGCGCGCACCGAGCGCAAGACCGCGCGCGGCTATCAGGGCTTTGCCGTGTATGCCGCGCCGGATGTCACGCTTGAGCAGGATCTGCTGCGCCGTGATTTCACGATCAACGCGATCGCGCAGGATACCGACGGCAAGCTGATCGACCCGCACAACGGCATCGCCGATCTGCGCGCAGGCATCCTGCGCCATGTCAGCCCCGCGTTCGGCGAAGACCCGGTGCGCATCCTGCGCGCGGCGCGGTTTGCGGCGCGCTTCGGCTTCATGATCGCGCCTGAGACAATGCAGTTGATGCGCGACATGGTCAGCAGCGGCGAAGTGGATGCGCTGGTGGCAGAGCGTGTCTGGCAGGAACTGGCGCGCGGCCTGATGGAGAAAAAACCGTCACTTTTTTTCGAGACGCTGCGCAGTTGCGGCGCGCTGGCGAAGATCATTCCCGAGGTTGACGCGCTGTTCGGCGTGCCGCAACCGGAAAAACATCATCCCGAGATCGACTGCGGCATCCATACCCTGCTGGTGGTGGACGATGCAGCACAGCATGACTACACGCTGGAAGTGCGCTTCGCCGCGCTGACCCATGACCTGGGCAAGGGCAACACGCCCAGGGATATTTTGCCGCACCACATCGGCCACGAGCTGCGCAGTGTGGAACTGGTGCAAGCATTATGCGAACGCCTGCGCGTGCCGGGCGAAAGCCGCGATCTGGCGCTGCTGGCCGCGCGCTATCACGGCGACATCCATCGCGCCAGGGAATTGCGCGCCGAGACCATCATCAAGTTATTTCAGTCGGCGGACGCGTGGCGCAGGCCGGAACGTTTCAATCACTTGTTGCAGGCGTGCTCTTCGGATGCGCGCGGACGCACCGGTCACGAAAACGATGCCTATCCGCAGGCGGGTTACTTGCTGCAATTGTTAGCCGTCGCGCGCGCCGTGGATGCGGGTGAGATTGCCAGGGGGTGTGCAGACGGCAGCACCATCGCTGCCACGGTGCAACAGGCACGCATCGGAGCGATAGAAGCATTGGTCGAAAAACAGCGCAACAAGCTGAAGTAATTTGTAGGGTGCGCTTGCGCACCATTTGGCTGGTGCGTAAACGCACCCTACATTAATTCTGTTTCTATTGTGAATTGGAATAAAATGCCCACATGCCAGAATATCGACGCGCCGACATTCCCGGCGCCACCTACTTCTTCACGGTTACGACTTACCGTCGTCAGGCGCTACTGACCGATCCGCGCTGCCGTGAATCTCTTCGTAGCACGATCAACAAGGTGCGTTTGGAAATGCCTTTTGAAATTGTTGCGTGGGTGTTGATGCCCGATCATCTGCATGCAGTTTGGGAGCTTCCGAAAAACGATAAGGATTTTTCGTTACGCTGGTCTCTCATCAAGCAACACGTCACACGCGATTGTGCGGCATGGCTGCCACGGCAAAACCTCTCGGCTTCACGCGATAAGCGGAGTGAAGGCAGCTTGTGGCAACGGCGATTCTGGGAACATCTCATTCGCGATGAAACGGATTTGTCACGGCATCTGGATTACATACATTACAACCCAGTCAAGCATAGTTACGTCGCAAATGTGGCCGATTGGCCTTACTCAACTTTCCATCGCTTTGTGAAGGAAGGGACGTATCCGGAGGATTGGGGTGGCATTGCGGAGGTGAATGATGGAAAAAGTTTTGGAGAGTGATTTGGTGCGCAAGCGCACCCTACCTGGCTTAGTGAATGGCATTGCGTAGGGTGCGCTTGCGCACCAATTGGCGATGATGGTGCGTAAACGCACCCTACAGATTAGATTCACAACAAACGCGTCAAGTCACCTCGGTCGAATCCGCACAACGGGTTCGCCATTTTCTTTCCCAGCGCGATCACTTTGAACAACTCGCCCATCTCGGCCGGGCTGGTGAGTTTCTGCAATTGCGCCGAGATCGGCAGGTAGTCGCGCAGGTTTTCCGGTGAGGTGTCTTGCAGCAAGCCGGAGATGCCGCAATTGATCAGGAAGAATGCCTGCGAGGTGTAGCCGATCAGTTCCAGGCCGGCATCGATGCCGCATTCGGCGATGCCGGTGAAATTCACGTGCGCGGTGATGTCCTGCAAACCAGGCAGGAAGAATGGGTCATCGTGCGCATGGTGGCGGTAGTGGCACATCAGCGTGCCGCTGCTGCGCTGCGGGTGGTAGAACTCGCGCTCGCCAAAGCCGTAGTCTATGAACAGCATCGCGCCGTGATCCAGTCGCTGTGCGAGACTATTGATCAGGCCGCGTGCCGCGAGACAGATTTCGCTGACATAATCATCCGGCACCTTGATTTTTTGTGCAGTATCCAGCAGAGCAGCATCGCTGATGGGGCGTTCCTGCCAGATGAAATTGTTATCGCTCACAGCCACACCGCGTTCGTTAATTGCACGGTCGTGGTTCTGTAGGTCGGGATTTACCCCGACACCGCCGCTATGTCGGGATAAATCCCGACCTACATCCATGTTGTGCCAGTGCACCAGATGCACGGGTAATGCGTCGAGCACTTCGTTGGCGACGATCGCGCCGCTGAATCTTTCCGGCAGCGCGTCCAGCCAGTGCACGCGATTCAGCAGATGCGGCAAGCGTTCGCGCATGAGTGCCTGCTGGCGCGCGCGCAAGTCGGCACTGACTTCAAGGATCGCGTAGCTGTCCGGCAGGCTGCCGAGCTGTTCCAATTCGGCCAGCATGTCCGTCGCCAGTTTGCCGCTGCCCGCGCCCAGTTCCAGAATGTGCGGTGAGCTGTGCGCCAATATTTCCGCAACTTGTCGTGCTACGGTGCGTCCGAACAGCGGCGAGAGTTCCGGCGCGGTGACGAAATCGCCCGCTGCGCCGAACTTGTGCGCGCCCGCCGTGTAATAGCCCAGCCCCGGCGCATACAGCGCCAGCTCCATATAGCGCGCGAACGAGATCCAGCCGCCTTGTGCGGCGATGTCCTGCTGGATGAATTCGACCAGGCGCGAGCTGTGCTGGGCGGCTTCAGGGCTGGGGGTGGGCAAAGTGGCGGCGGGGTGGGCAGGCATGGTCGGGTATAATTCGCAGAGTATCAAAAATATATTTTTCGTCATGCCGGGCTTGACCCGGAATCCAGACATTTAAATGGATTCGGCGTTGCCGACAAATACTAAACCCGGATAATCCATTAGAACCAAACCCCTCCCGGCCTCCCCTTGTCAGGGGAGGAGCTGGTTTCGCTCTCCTCCTGACAAGGGGGAGAGCGTAGCGAGGGGGCATGGAAGGGGTTTTGAGCCTAATGAACAATTTGGGCTAAAGGCATATTTAATAAAACCGCTGGATGCCGGATCAAGTCCGGCATGACGAATTATCATATGTCCCCGAAAGTTGCGGGAGTTTAGTGGAGCACGAGTCTAATGGAACAGGGGATGCAAGGTAAAGTGGTACTGGTGACGGGCGGGGCGAAGCGTGTCGGTGCGGCGATTTGCCGCCGCCTGCACGCGGCGGGAGCACGGCTCGCCGTGCATTACCGCAGCTCCGAGCAAGAGGCGCTGGCTTTGCAAAAGGAGTTGAACAAACTGCGCCCGAAAAGCGCCGCCGTGTTTCAGGCTGATTTGCTCGACCAGAAAGCGTTGCCGAAAATGGTGCACAAGGTCATCAAGAAATTCGGTCAACTGGATGCGCTGATCAACAACGCGTCCAGCTTTTACGCCACGCCATTGGAGGAAGTGGATGAAAAGCAGTGGAATGACTTGCTCGGCACCAACCTGAAAGCCCCGCTGTTTCTTGCCCAGGCGGCAGCGGCCGAACTGCGCCGCCAGCATGGCTGTATCGTGAACATCGCGGATATTCATGCCGAGCGCCCGATGCGAGGCCATTTGCTATACAGCGTCGCCAAGGCTGGCCTGGTAGCGCTGACCCGCGGACTAGCGCAGGAAATGGCTCCGCAAGTGCGTGTCAACGCCGTTGCACCCGGTGTCATCATCTGGCCGGAAGGCGAGGCGGGGATGGATGAGGAGCAGCGCCGCAAGATCGTCGCGCACACCCTGCTCAAGCGCGAGGGTGAGCCGGATGACATCGCCAGGACGGTTGCCTTTCTGATTCAGGAAGCGCCTTACATTACCGGACAGGTCATAGCGGTGGATGGCGGGCGGAGCATCAACATTTGAGGAACCCCAACCCCTCCTAACCTCCCCTTATCAGGGGAGGAACTGAGTACTCCTCCCTGCTCCCTGCCTGACAAGGGAGGGCTGGGGTGGGTTGGGGAGGCCGGGAGGGGTTGAACGCCTTACATTTTATCTTATGAGCCTAACCATGAACGACATCACCCAACCCATACATTTCGAGCGTCACTCCACCAACTTCAATCGCCTCAAAGGGCGGCTGGAACATCAGGTCGGCCAGGCGATCGCGGATTTCAACATGATCGAAGAAGGCGACAGCGTGATGGTATGCCTGTCCGGCGGCAAGGATTCCTACGCCCTGCTGGATATCCTGCTCACCTTGCGCAAGCGCGCACCGATCGATTTCAGGATCGTGGCGATGAATCTGGATCAAAAGCAGCCGGGTTTTCCTGCCGAGGTGTTGCCGAATTATCTGAAGTCTCTGGGCGTGGAATATCACATCGAGACGCAGGACACCTATTCCATCGTCAAGGAAAAGATACCCGAAGGCAAGACCACCTGTTCGCTGTGTTCGCGGTTGCGGCGCGGTATCATCTATCGCGTGGCGCAGGAGCTCGGCGCGAACAAGATCGCATTGGGGCATCATCGCGATGACATGGTCGAGACACTGTTCCTGAACATGTTCTTCGGCGGCAAGCTCAAGGCGATGCCGCCCAAGCTGGTGACCGACAAGGGTGACCACATCGTGATCCGTCCGCTGGCTTATTGCGCGGAAAAAGACATCGCCCGTTACGCGCGCGGCATGGAATTCCCGATCATCCCGTGCAACCTGTGCGGTGCGCAGGAAAATCTGCAGCGCCAGAACATCAAGGAGATGCTCGCCGCATGGGAGCGTGAATATCCGGGGCGCAGCCAGACCATCTTTACCGCGATGCAAAATGTTGTGCCCTCGCATTTGCTGGACAGCGAACTGTTCGATTTCAAAGACATCCGGTCCGGCCAGCACGTGGCCGAGGGAGATGTGGTTTTTGATCAGGAGGTTTGAGCGCCCGGTTTCGTCTGATGGATTGTCGCGATGCTTCGGCCTGCCCGGCGCAAGGTAGGGCCTCGGGACAGGGTAAATTTGTTCTTGCAGATTTGTTCTAAAAATCAACGATGACTGATTTTTTATGAGCCTTGTGCAATCAAAAAGTAGTAGGGTGGATAAGCGCAGCGCATCCACCTTTTTGA